>Ga0209515_10000702_pt1 | contig 59064 bp, 55 predicted proteins | sample Subgroupgradi54m_FD_187454 | JGI IMG/M metagenome (GOLD analysis project Ga0209515, IMG submission 187454) | Subsurface groundwater microbial communities from S. Glens Falls, New York, USA - GMW60B uncontaminated upgradient, 5.4 m (SPAdes)... ... | reverse complement strand
AGGATAGCACCATTACCAACATCAAGAGCCTTAATCTTGGTAAGCTCATCAGTAAGTATCTGTTCTGCTTTCTCCTGAATATCAAGATCAAGAGTGGTTGTTACCTTTAATCCTCCCTCCTCAACTGTTCGAGTGTCAAATTGTTTTTCTAAGATGCTTTTGACGTAAAAGACAAAATGTGGAGCTTTAATATCGGTTTTAGGTGGTGTGATATGTAATTGTTGCTTCTTGGTATCATCATGTTGCTGCTGGGTGATATATTTCTGTTCTAGCATTTTTTGCAAAACTTCATCCCTTCTTTGCAAAGCAAGATCAGGGTTAGTAAAAGGGGAGTATAAGGAAGGGGCTTGAGGTAGACCTGCAAGCATAGCTGCTTGAGACAGGGTTAGATCTTTGGCGTCTTTATCAAAATAAGTTCTGGCTGCCTCTTGGATGCCGTACGATGAGCCTCCGTAGGGAACTTGATTCAAATAAAATTCAAGGATTTGATCTTTGCTAAAGACGTGCTCAGTCCAGACAGCTAAAATTATCTCCTTTATTTTTCTGCGAATTGTTCTCTGTTGGGTAAGAAGGGCCGATTTTACTAGCTGCTGTGTAAGAGTGGAGCCTCCTTGTAATTGACTGTGCAGAATGGTATCTCGTATGGCCCGAAGAATTCCTCCAAACAGAGATACCCCGCCATGTCTATAGAAATCTTTGTCTTCAATTGAAATGGTGGCTTCTGAAACATACTTGGGCAAAGTTGCCAGTTTTACAGGAGTTCTTTTTTGTTCTTTATATATTTCAAAAAGAGGCTTACCATTGCGATCAAGGATTTGAGTCGAGAGGGGAATAGCTTTATAATCTTTTAAATCATAAGGGGTTGGTAATTGATAGAAAACATAAAAATATATGAAAACAAGAGCTGCTATAGTTAAGGTAAAAATAAAAACAGTTTTTCTTCCGTAGCGTCTCAGTAATCTCGAAATAAATTTATTTTTACGCAGAGTGTTTTCAATTTTATCTGCAATTTCTTTGCTTTCTTTCATAAAAAAATGCTGAAAGTAATTTTAGCAGATAATTTCTTATTTTTTAGGAAAAAGAGTGGGTGCTTTTTTGACCTGGCCCCGCAGCGAGTTGATTATTGTTTCAGCAGTTTGTGGCAAAAAAGGTTGAAGTAGTATTCCCACATTATGAAGCTCTTGAATTAACTCGGTTAAAAAAACTGCCCGGCCCAATTTTGTTTGTTTCCAAGGAGCATTTTCGTCAATTTTTCTGTTTAGGCCTTTAATAATAGTCCAAATGTATTCTAAAGCTTGATTGAATTGATACTCATTTAAGTAGCGATTGACATCAGCTTGCACTGTTGAATTGATTTTTTTGGCTACATTATTGCCATCAACTTCGTCTTTTTCTGCTAAAGTGGTTATTCTTAAAATCAAATTTCCTAACTCGTTTGCTAAATCTGAATCATAAATTTCTTTCATCCTAGAATCAGAGTAGTCACCATCAGTAAAAGGCGAAATTTCACGCAGTAAATAATACCTGACTGCATCAGCACTATATTTAGCTAGCAATTTGAAAGGATCAATTACGTTACCCAGCGTTTTGGACATTTTTTGGCCTTTGACAGTTATATAACCATGAACAAATAAAGACTCAGGTACAGGCAAATTGGCAGACAGCAGGAAAGCAGGCCAATAGACGGCATGAAAACGAATGATTCCTTTACCAATGACATGAAGATCAGCTGGCCACCATTTGTTATATAGCTTCCTATTCCAACCAAAGCCAACGCCCGATTGATAAATGTTGAGTGCATCAAACCAGACGTACATCCGCTGCGTATTATCGCCTGGCACAGGAACTCCCCAATTTTTAGCGCGTGCGTTTGATCTGGAAATACTAATATCTTGGAGAGGTTTGCTTAAAAAAGAGAGAATTTCCTTTTTGCGACTTAGGGGGAAAATTCTCAGTTTATCCAAAGAGATTAAATCAACAAGTTTGTTTTGGTATTTAGATAATTTAAAAAAATAGTTGACCTCTGATACTTCTTGCAGTTTTTTGCCTGGGTGCTCAAAGCATTCACCATTTACATCAAGCTCATCAGGTGGATAAAAGGTCTCGCAGCCTATACAATATAAACCCTTATACTCCTTCTTATAAATGTCGCCATTTTTATCACAAAGTTGCCACAATTTTTGACTGGAAGGGAAATGGTGTTTTTTATCACTACCTTTTTGCCACAGATCAAATTTAACATCCAGTTTAACAGCCAAATCTGCAAACAATTGAGTGTTGACGTCTACAAATTGTTGAATAGGTACCTTCTTTTTTTCAGCTTCTTGAACATTTTTTAAGGCGTTTTCATCACCTCCAGATAACAATAAAGTTTCCTCACCCAGCAGTTGATGATAGCGCCTGATTACATCGGCCTCTACAAATTCTTGAGCGTGGCCGATATGAGGAGGCGCATTGACATAAGGAATGGCTGCGGTGATATAAAATCCTTTTGGCATGGCTCTATTTTAACAGAAAAGCGAGGCCAATTATAAAAGAAAAAAGCAAAATTGTATTTAAAATCTGAAAACCAACAAAGTAATTTATAGTTAGAAAAAGGAAAATGGACGAAAAAATTAGAATGGAATATTTTTTAGCCAAGAAATAAGAGGAAAGTAAAGATAACAATAATGATAATGAAACGGTGAAAATTATTACCACCGCTAAACTACCAGGAGACACGAAAACAACCAAATAGCCAACGAGCAAAAACAGAATAAATAGAAATAAACTCTTTCTCCTCACAGATAAAAGCGGTTGCAAGTTTTAACTTAAATTTATATAATGATATCACTTAAAACGATATGAAAAAACTTCCCGATGGCAAGCAGGCGATAATAGATAAGTTCGCCCAGCATAAAGGTGATACCGGCTCCCCCGAAGTCCAAGTGGCCTTACTTAGCCATAAAGTTGATAAATTAGTTGAACATTTGGATGAAAATAAAAAAGATAACCATTCACGCCGAGGCTTATTAAAAATTGTTGCTAAAAGAAGAAGAATTCTTAACTATCTTCAAAAGCTTGATGACAAAAGATATAAAAAACTAATAGAGCAAATAGGACTAAAAAAATAATTCATAAAATAACTAAGGCCTGAGACTCTACATGCGCAATACTAAATATTAATCTATGAAAGTAACAGAAGAATCTACTGAAATTAATGGACAACCTCTTTCGCTGCAGGTTGGAAAACTAGCAAAAGCTTCCGACACAGCTGTTTTTGGTAAATTAGGAAATACTTGCGTCTTAGTTACAATTAATACTGCAGTAGCCCCAGACGATATTGATTATCTGCCCCTTCACGTGGAATATGTAGAGAAACTTTATGCAGGTGGAAGGATTAAGGGCTCAAGATGGGTAAAAAGAGAGGGCAAACCTTCTGATGAGGCAGTTTTAAATGCGCGGCTTATAGATAGATCGATCAGACCTCTTTTTCCTATGCATTTTAGAAAAAGTATTCAAATTATTATAACTCTGCTTTCTGTTGATGGGATTAATTCGCCTGAGATTTTAGCTGCCATTACCACTTCAGCAGCCTTGCACCTTTCTCCTCTGCCTTGGAATGGTCCAATTGGAACAATAAGAGTAGGTCATGCACCTACGAATGCTACTGGTTCCTATCTTATTAATCCAGATGAAGATCAACAACTCTTGTCAAAACTAGATTTGATTGTCTCCTCAACTAAAGATAAGGTAGTGATGATTGAGACAACAGCAGAAGAATTAACAGAGGATATAATTGAGCAGGGGATAAAGCAAGCTAAAGAAGCCAATAGGAAAATAATTGATTTTATTGAAGGCTTGCGCAAAAAAGCTGGTTTACCTAAAGAAGCAATCTCTGAGCAATCAGTTGACCAAAAGCTGCAAAATATTCTCAAAAAAGACTACGCCAAAGAAATTGATCAACTTATAACACAAAGTGCAAACAAGGAATTTGAAGATAAAGAAGCTTTAAATAATTTTGTCATAAAGGTTTTAGAACAATATAAAGATGAATTTGAGAAAAAAGCCATAGTTAAGGCAATAGATTATCTTTCCAAGCAAGCGGTTAGAGATAAAATTTTAAAAACTAAAAAAAGATTAGATGGTAGAGATCCGGATAAGGTAAGAGATATCTATGTTGAAGTTTCAGTTTTGCCAAGGACTCATGGCTCGGCTATTTTCCAGCGAGGCGATACGCAAGTTTTATCAATTGTGACTTTGGGCGCCCCGAGTCTGGAGCAGTTGATTGAAGGGCCCGAAGGAGAAGAGGCAAAAACTTATATTCATCATTATTATATGCCTCCCTATTCTTTAGGAGAAGTTGGCAGGATAGGTTTTCCTTCGCGGCGCGAAGTTGGTCATGGTGCTTTGGCTGAAAAAGCTATTGAGCCAGTTTTGCCATTGGTGAAAGATTTTCCTTACACAATCAGAGTCGTTTCTGAAGTTTTATCTTCCAACGGATCCACTTCAATGGCTTCAACTTGTGGTTCTACTTTAGCCTTGATGGACGCTGGAGTGCCCATCAAAGCTTCTGTGGCCGGAATTGCCATGGGTTTATTAAGCAAGAGTGATGATGACTACGTTATTCTGACTGACATCATGGGAGTTGAGGATTTTTCAGGTGAAATGGACTTTAAGGTTGCAGGAACAACAGATGGAATTACTGCAATTCAACTAGACGTAAAAAATGCTGGTTTGACAGACAAAATGATTGCAGAAACTTTGGTGAAAGCTAAAACCGCACGCCTTTATATTCTGGGTAAAATGACTGCCATTATAGACAAACCACGTACAGAAATCTCCAAATTTGCGCCAAAAGTTGTAGTCCTTACACCTCCTCAGGAAAAGATTGGTGAAATCATTGGTCCAGGAGGTAAAAATATAAGGCATCTTATAGCCAAGACTGAGACCCAGATTGACGTCTCTAATGACGGTAAAGTTACAATCAGCAGTCCAGTCAAAGAAAACGTAGAAGAAGCTGCTAAATTGATTGAAAACATGATTCGAGAAGTAGAAGTCGGTGAAGAATTTGAGGGTGAGATCAAAAGGATTTTGCCCTTTGGTGCATTTGTGCAGATTCTTCCTGGCAAAGAGGGAATGGTGCACGTCTCCAAAATGGGCAAAGGCTTCGTCAAAGACCCAGCAGAAGTAGTGAAGATAGGTCAGAAAGTGAATGTAAAAGTGATCCAGATAGATAACCAAAACCGCATCAACCTCCAACTACTTCAGTAAGCAAGACGGATTAAAGCTGTATTCTTTCCACGAAGGCACCACTGGGGGTAAAAACTACAAAAGTACTGTGATCTGTCAAAACTTTGTGATCTCTAGTAGGGTTTCCAACTAAACCTCTTTCTGCCTCACTTAGCCCTAGATCAGCGCGAAAAGTAGCTCTAGTTGCAAGAAAGCTGGTAACAAATGGCTTGGGGCAGCCTATCGTTTCGCACCAAACGCTAAATGTTTGTTGTCTAGGTCTACGTTCTACACCGTTTGTCATAAGGTAATTATACTATCTAAACGGTCCAAACGGAATAATTAACACAGAAGATCGGTTCACTTTTGGCGTAATTAAAATCACTTCAAGTAGGAATTTAAAATAAACAGTCCCTGAGTATTTGCTTTTGTAGCTTTGCTCCTCTACAATAAATATTTATATGGCTAGGCGAAAGTCTCTTTTTAAAATCCCCTTCCTAAAGGTAAAAATCAATCGCAAAACAATTTTTAACATTATTGGTTTTTTGCTGATTGCCTCAGGAGTGATAATTTTAATCTCTTATTTTGGTTCTTTTTCAGGCGGCGGAGGAAGGATTTTAGGTAAGGTTAACGATGGTATTTCTAGTAGAGTTGGTTTTTTGGGTATAATCTTTCCCTTTCTTCTTCTGCTTTTATCGGCCCATTTTTTCAATACTAAAAAATTAAAATTTATTAAACCCAATATCACAATTGGAGCGATATTGCTGTTTTTTTCATTCCTGGGAATTTTCCAAACCGGAAGCTGGGGAAGATTTATCTACAATAATTTGATGCTCGACTTCTCTACGGCTGGGGCAATAATTATCCTGACAATTGCCTTTTTTATCGGACTAGTACTTTTTTTAAATACTTCTGTGGATACTTTTGTGATTTTTGTGGCTCAGCTTTTTACTTCTACTTTTAAATTTATTAAAGACTATTTTTTCAGAGAGACCTTGGACAGGAAAAACCAAAGACCAAAGGACAAAGAACGCGAAGAAAAGTTCATCAAAGATACTAATTTTTTCAAACAAAGACCTTCTGTTGTCAAACCCTTACCTGTACAAACAAGTGCAAACGAAATGGTGATTAGACCATTAGCCAAAACCTCGTCTAATTGGGTTTATCCACCTGTGTCTCTGCTGCATGATGTTGCTCAAAAAGAAGCAGACAGAGGAGATGTTAAACAAAATGCGGACCTTATAGAGAAAACTTTAGAGAGTTTTGGAATTAGGGCAAGAGTCGCCGAAGTTAACTACGGTCCTACAGTTACTCAATACGCACTGGAAATTACCATGGGTACAAAGCTGTCAAAAATTACCGGTTTGGGAAACAATCTGGCTCTGAGTTTAGCCGCTCCCACAGGTCAAGTCAGAATTGAGGCACCTATTCCCGGCCGTTCGCTAGTTGGAGTTGAAATTCCCAACAAAAGACCGGAAATCGTTACTCTCAAAGCTCTACTGGAAGCACAAGTTTTTAAGCAAAATCCGGATCCACTACTTGTCCCCCTTGGACTTGACGTTTCAGGCGTGCCGTTGGTAGCAAGCATAGCCAAAATGCCGCACGTGTTGATAGCTGGAGCTACAGGATCTGGTAAATCAGTACTTTTAAACGCCTGGATTTCAGCTTTTTTGTTTAGAACTAAACCAGAAGAGCTGCGTCTACTGATGGTTGATCCCAAGCGCGTGGAGTTGACTCTTTATAATGGAATTCCCCATCTTTTAACAGAAGTAGTTGTTGAACCAGAAAAAATAATCTCTGCCCTGCGCTGGATTGTTGCTGAAATGGAAAATAGGTATAAAGAATTCTCAAAAGTTGGAGTTAGGAATCTGGAAGGCTATAATCAACTGGGAGAAGTAGAGAAGAAACCTTACATTTTATTTGTTATTGATGAGTTGGCAGACTTGATGGTTTTTGCCCCAGGTGATGCTGAAGAATTGATAACTAGAGTTGCGCAAATGGCAAGAGCTACAGGTATACATCTTGTTCTGGCAACCCAAAGACCCTCTGTAGATGTCATAACCGGCCTGATGAAAGCCAATATTCCAACTCGTATAGCTTTTAACGTTTCCTCACTTGTTGACTCGAGAGTTATTATTGATATGCCGGGCGCAGAGAAATTATTAGGACGAGGAGATATGCTTTATCTTCCTCCTGATCAAGCCAAACCCAAACGTATTCAGGGCCCATTTATCACTGAAAAAGAAGTCAACGCCTTAGTTAAGTTTTTGAAAGCACAGACTCCTGTCGTCCATTACACAGAGGAGATAACTACACAGGAAACACGAATAGCTGCTGGCGGCTTCGCGGTTTATGGCGGCGAGAAGGATCAATTATTCAATCAAGCAATCTCAATCATCGCTCAAGCTGATAAGGCATCTGCCTCACTACTGCAACGACGTTTATCCATCGGCTACGCTCGAGCAGCACGTTTGTTGGATCAACTTGAAGCTGCCGGTTACGTTGGGCCTGCAGAAGGTTCCAAACCCCGAGAAGTCATCAAACGCCGCGAAGTCCTGGAAGAATGATTTCTAATCTATTTTCTAGCTTGTTCAAGAAGCGCTGTAGCCTTTTGTAACGTTTCTATAAGTCCAATAACTCTAGGTCTCTCTTCTTCAGTCATGCTCAACTTCATCGCAATTCGACCACACATTTTTTTTGCAATATTTGAAACGCCAATTGAAAAGCGGGAGAGATATTCTTCATCATCTAAACCAGAAAGATCTGCAGCTTGAAGCTGTCGCTTTCCCATTACATGATATCCGGAAAAATCGGTTTTCCAGATCCTCCATGGTTTGTTTCCTTCTTGAGTTGGGTACCTTTTTTCTAGCTCATCTTTTACCTTGTCGGGGTCATAAGAGTATCTAGTGCCAAAAATGAAGTTAAGCTCGACTGTTCCATCGTTGCGCCGATGTAGTTCTATAGAAGTAGCTCCCTCTGGTTTCAGATCAAATGTATGGCCAGCTACAATTTCAGGTGAAACCAGTTCTGGCAAAAACTCTGCTACTTGCGGATCTAGAAGAATATCCATACATCTTTGAACAAACCCAGTTGCTACTACTAACCATTGCTCTTGTATTTTTGCAGCTTCTGGGATAGGTATAAAGGGCGGTTTTAAATCATCGGTTATTTTACCGTGTCTGGCAATTTCTGCAACAAAAGATAAATATCCTGCCGCTGTAGTAAAAGGATCACCTTCAGGCCCAATTAGCATAGACTCATAGTATAAGCGTTTAGGTTTATTTTGTCAATATCTTGCGGCCCTATTGAAGATATTTATCGATATTTTTTTGGTGTTCTTCAGCATTTTTAGCATAGTGAAGGTGGCCATGTTTGTCTGCTAGGTAAAAAAGATAGGGAGTAGTAGGATCTGCCTCCGCAACTGCAGTTAAAGCTGCCAGACCTGGATTACAGATAGGTCCTGGCGGCAAGCCTGGATGTAAATAAGTATTATAAGGCGAATCAGTTTTAGTATCCTCGATAGTTACCTCAGGTTTCCACCAAGTCTTCTCGTTTTCCTGATAACCTAAAGCATACTGGACTGTCACGTCAGATTGCAAGGCAATCCCTTGTTTAAGCCGATGCAAGAGCACGCTGGCAACAGGTTGTCTGTCTTGTTTAAACCGAGCTTCTCTTTCTACTATTGAAGCCAATGCTACTGCTTGATCAGTGGTTAATCCCAATTTAACAACTTTTGCTTTTAAAGCTGGGTTAAATTGATTATTAAAATTGTTGTTCATGATGGAAATTACGCTATCTGCTGTAGCGCCTCTTGGAATAAGATAAGTATCAGGAAAAAGATAACCTTCTTGAGCTTTTTTAGTAAATTCTATTTGTGCAATGTCAACGGCTTTGTCCATAAGCTCTGCAATTTCTTCTTTTCTCAATCCTTCAATTATAGTGACCCAAACATCTAAAGTGCCGTGAGTCATAGTTTTGGCAATAGTAAAAGCATCCATTGATTTAGATAATCTATAATCACCAGCCTCTACTTTCTTTTCTATTCCAAGCTGCTTTATCACTGCGTAAAAAACAAGGCGATTACGAATTAAATCAGATTTTTCAAGATCATTAGTTATTTCGATTAAACCTTGGCCAGGTTTAACCACAAAGATGGCAGATTTTTTATCACTTCTATCAACAGGCAAAGTTCCTTCCCAATAAAACACAGATCCTACAATAATGACAGTGACTAAAATTAGTAGGATAATCAGTGATTTTCTTCGACTACGACTCGATTTCATAGATAGGAAAATTATCAAGAGTTACCTCTGCCTCTTTTATTTTATAGACATCTGATGAATAAAAAGACATTAGAGGTTCTTTTTTATCAACCTTATCATCGATCTTTTTTTGTAAGTAAATGCCCGCGAACTTTTCCCGTGGAGCCCCCAGCATTTTAGCAATCATATTGAGATTATAATTATTTATTCTTTTAATCTTACCATATTTTGCTGATTTAACTTCTGAGCGCTGACTCTTAATTTTCAGACTATCTACCGAGACTTGATCATCTCCGCCCTGGGCTTTGACTATTTCTCTAAATTTTCTTAAAGCCTGTCCTTTATAAAGTAATCTACAAGCTTCTTCCTCGCCATTTTTTTTTGTTTTGGATTGTTGATAACATAAATTTAACAATTTACCAGCCAATCTTAACGCTTTGGCTTCCAATCCCAAGGGACGCTCTTTTTTTTGCTCGAGTACATACAAAACATCTCGAGCCTCAAAAGCCGGTCCGACACCGTTTCCTGCTGGTTCTAAGGACTCGTTAATATCGGTCACAATTTTAATCTTAAACTTATCAGCAATAAGTTTGAATTTGTGGGCTATTTTTTCAGCATCATTGAAATGTCTGATTTTCATAGTAGGTCCAACCGGAATGTCAAGAACCAAATGAGTTGTAGAGACAGCAACTTTTTTGGCCATAATTGAAACAATAATTTTGTCGAAAGGTTCAAAGGAGAGTTGTTCCTCGACATTGATGATTACGTCATCAGCAGGGGCTATGCCCAAATGTCCGCCCCAGACGATACAGCCCCCGACTTTTGTTACAATGTCTTTTATTTGTTTCGTTGAAAAAATTACTTTGGCCAAGACTTCCATCACATCTGCTGTTCCTGCTGGTGAAGTTATAGCTCGGGAGGAAGTTTTAGGGATTGTAAAGCCAGCAGCAGCAATAATAGGAACAATTATCATAGTCGTTCTGGTACCAGATACCCCTCCAGTTGAATGCTTATCGGCTACAATACCCGAAAATTGCAGTTTATTCCCAGTCTCAACCATAGCTTTAGTCAGATAATAAAGCTCATCATTGGAAAAACCTTCCTTAAACGAAGATGCAACAAAATAGGTTGTTAAAACATCGCTTAATCGTTTGTGGGCGATCTCATCGATTAACATATAAATTTCCTTATAAGAAAGTTTTTTCCCTAGTAGTTTTTTTTGAATCGCTTCAATCGCACCTATTCTGCTTGAGTTACTGGCTTTTCCCATTATTCTATGTCAGTGTAAATTTCAACAACGCGCTTTCTGTGCGATTTTGCCTTAAGAATAAAATCTCTAAGTACTGACATTTCTCTTATATTAAGCATCCAGGCTAATAAAAGATACAGGAAAAGATAGGAAAAGCCAGCGATTGCAAGCAGGAAAAAAAGATTCAAAGTTCTGGAAGTGTCGAAAATAAGCCCATCGAGTATTTTTATTTCTTCATAAACAAAAAAAGACGAGATAAATGTAGTTATAATAATTTTAAAAGTTTCAGTAAATAAAAGTCTTTTATGCAAACCGTGTATTTTTTTGGCCAAAATCATCACTAGAATAAGAACATTAATAAACATAGCAATTGAAAAGGAAAGACCCAGAGACCAAACGGGTAACTTTAATACGAAAATAAAAAATAAACTCAGAAGAGTATTGATGACTATCGAAACAACGCTGATATAGAAAGGTGTTTTGCTATCAAAAAAAGCATAGAAGCATCTGGTTATAAAATAATAAACTGAGTGAAAGGGAATGGCCAAAGAAAAATAGGAAAGCGTTATGGCGGTTTCTACGGTAGCCTGCCAATCAAATTTTTCTCCCCCAAACAATAAGCGAACAACAGGAGTTCTGGCAAATATAAGAAAACTCATCAAAGGTATAGTTAAAAAGAAAATGCTCAAAATAGAATTCGAGATGATTTTTCTAAATTCGTCAATTTTTCTATCTTGATAAACTTCTGAAAGATAGGGTAAAGAAGCTTGGCCTACAGATATCCCAATCACTGAAACAGGAAGAAGCTGCAGATGCTGAGCCAGGTAAAAGACCGTATAAGCGCCGCTGCCCAACAGAGAAGTTAACAAAAGATCAATTGTTGCATCGATTTGGCCTGTGACTACTGTAATAACTCTGGGAACGCTCATTCTAACAAATTCCCTCAAGCCTTTAGTAATTTTGAAAATGGGTGCGTAGACAAATTCCGAAGTAAAAAGAAGAGGCAGTTGAACCGCAAATAAAATTATAGCGCCCACGACAACTCCGATAATTGGAGCAAAAAGATTAAATTGATTTGCAAAAAGGATTGTGGCAGCAATGATGGTTAGGTTATAGAGCACAGGAGCCAAGGAAGAGATGACAAATCTTTTACTAGATTGGCCTACTCCAGTTAGTAAACCTCCTAGTATCAAAAACGGCAGTTGCCCAATCAGGAGAATTTTTGAAAAATAGACAACTAGTTCTAGTTTCTTGCCCGTAAAACCAGGTGTAATAAAGGGGAAAATTTTATCAGCCAAAACAAACATCACCACTACAAACACTATGCAAACACTGGTAATAATATTAATGATTGAAGAAATGTTTTCTTTTAGTTTCTCTTTATCGACTTCGTACTTGATAAAGATGGGCACGAAAGAGGCTGTTAAGGCACCAGTAATAAGTACCTCGAAAATGATATCTGGAATTCTAAAGGAAGCAAAAAAAATGTCCAGTTCATCTTTATTGAAATAGCCTGCAAGAGTTCTGTACCTTAAAAAGCCGAAAATCCGCGAGAGAATTATCGTGCTGCCTACAATCAAAGCTGAGGAAATTATTGTTTTTTGCTTACTTAAAATAAGGTTTTTAGTTTGAATAAAGAATCTGTTCATACATTTAGCGTGCCCTAGTAATCATTTCCATATATATTGTGCTTGACAATAGGTTGTAAATGGCGTTTAATGGTTGTATATGGTGTTTTTTGGTGAATATCTGGTTTCTTTTTCTGCTCCTGGCCGTATTGTACTGCCTAAGAAAATTAGGGAACTTCTTAAAGGTAATATCCTTATTTTAACAAAAGGTTTTAATTTTTGCTTGGCCGGATATGATAAGGAAGATTGGGAAGTTAGAGCAAAGGAATTGCTTCAGGTGTCTTTGCTAGAACAGGACAATCTTCAAAAGAGACGCTTTCTTTTCTCATCCACCATTTATCTTGATATCGACGATCAAGGCAGATTTGTAATACCTAAAAATCTTCTGAATTATGGGCACCTTGTCAATAAAGCAACAATTGTTGGTGTAGGTGACCATTTTGAAATTTGGAAACCCGAATTATGGCAAAAATTGCAGAGAGAGGTAAAAAACTAGGAGGAAGAGTAACCAAGAAAAACCTTAGCATGCTTAAAAAAGTCTTAATTGGAAGGCTGCAATTTAAGCTATTAGGTTTAAGCTGAGATAAAGATGCATACGCCTGTTTTACTGAAGGAGACTTTGCAAAATCTAAGAGTCAGAAGAGGCGGATTGTATATAGATGCAACGGTGGGCGAGGGTGGGCACTTTAAAAAAATACTGGAAGAAGGGGGAAAAGTGCTAGGTATAGACAGAGATATGAGGCAGATTGCCAAATTAAAACTCAACTTTAAAGAAGCAGAATTAGTTTTAGGTAATTTTGCCCAAATAGAACACATTGCCAAAGCACACAATTTTTATCCAGTAGATGGTATTTTGTTTGATTTGGGCCTTTCTTTTGGGCAAATCGAAAAATCCGGCCGAGGATTTTCGTATAAACAGCTGAATGATCAGCTGGATATGAGAATTGGAGAAGAAATAAGTATAAAGGCATCAGATTTAATTAATAGTTTAAACAAGGAGGAGTTGTATGAAATTTTTGCAAACAATTCTGAGGAGATCAATTCTGGGGCAATTGCTCAGGCTATTGTTAGCGCCCGTCGTCTGAAAAAATTGACGACTGTTGAAGATTTGGTAACGGTAATAGAAAAAGCCTTGGGACAAAGCAACACCAGAGTTTTGTCACGAATCTGGCAAGCCTTAAGGATTGAAGTTAATCAAGAATTTGACAATTTAAAAATGGGATTAAAAGGCTCATTAAATATTTTAAAACCAGGTGGACGAGCTATCGTTATAACTTTTCATTCTTTGGAAGATAGAATCGTCAAACAGTTTATTGATGCCAAAAAAAGCATGATAGCAGAGGACAGTTTGATAAGAAGCAGAAGCAGAACGGGTTTTGGCAGATCTGCCAAATTAAGAATTATTGTAAAAAACTCAAGATGAAAATATTAAAATATGCAATATGGTTGGTTTTTATAGGCCTACTTGCGGCCAATTTGTACATTTTTGTCCAAAGCATGAAAATTAGCCAACAAATAAATTATTTTGACAACGCGACAAAGAAACAGCATCAGATAAACCTAGATCTGGAAGCTAAAGCTTTTGCCACAGACTCTTTGCGTTATGCTGCTTCAATGGCGGCCCAGATGGATTTTACTAAAAAGGCCCAACCTTTTTTTCTTGGTAATTTAGGGTTTGCTTTGAAAAACAAACCATGACGAAGATAAGACTGGTTTTTCTTTCGTTTGCCATTCTTTTTGTTTTAATAATAGTAAAATTATTTTACCTACAAATAATTTCTCCTTTCTCCTCAGCCGACAATTATCTCAATCTCAGTAAATTAGCTGCTCAAAGAGGAAGAATTTTTGATCGTAATATACAGCCTTTAGTTTTGAATAAGCCCTCCTATCAATTGTATGTTGAGCCACAAAAAATCAAAGATAAAGATAAAATAGTAAGCGAGTTGGACAGTGTTTTAAATATTGGTCAAGCGACTTTAGAGGCAGCAATTAATCCAGCCAAAGAGTGGGTTGCTATAACATCTGGACTGTCAACTGAACAAAAAAAACAAATCATCAAATTTAATGAGCAAGGAATAGGTTTTAATGAAGGTACAAAAAGATACTATCCTGAAGCCTCGCTGGCGGCTCAACTGTTGGGTTTTATAGGTAAAAATTCAGCTGGCGACGATATCGGTTATCATGGAATTGAAGGCTATTATGATAAGGATTTGACAGGTTTAACTGGCGTTGTAAAAACAGAAAGAGATTTATTGGGACGCACAATTCTGCTTGGTAACCAAGAAAAAATAGCATCTCAAAACGGAGGAGATATCGTCTTGACTATAGATAAATCTGTTCAAGCAATAATTAAGGAGAAGTTGCAACAAGGGCTGGAGCATTACAAAGCAAAATCTGGCTGCGTTATAGTAGCTGATCCTTATTCGTTGGAGATTTTAGGTTTATCTTGCTTACCAGACTATGACCCAGATCACTACTATCTTTTTTCTGAAAAGGAATTTACTGATCAGGCAGTTTCTTCATTATATGAGCCTGGTTCTGTTTTTAAACCGTTTATTATGTCGGCTGCGCTTAATGAGAATAAAATAAAACCGGATGATATTTATAATGAACAAGGCCCAGTAAAAATTGGCGAATACCAAATCCAGACGTGGGACAACAAATATAAAGGCAAAATAACAATAACCAGAATTTTGGAGAAATCTTCAAATGTGGGAATGGTATATGTGGGGCAGCAATTAGGCAAGGACAATATCTACAAATACCTGCAGCAATATGGTTTTGGACAATCAACTAGTATTGATTTACAGGGTGAAAATGCAGGCTATCTAAAACCTCAAAGTCAATGGTATCCTATTGATTACGCTACTGTGACTTTTGGCCAAGGCATTGCTGTCACTCCCATTCAGATGGTTAAGGCTTTTTCTGCAATTATAAATGGCGGAAAACTGATGAAACCTCATGTTGTCAAGCAAATAATTTATAACGACGGAATAAAAAATATTGATCCTCAGGTTGAAGGGCAGGTAATTAGTGCTAAAACTTCCAACACTATTAAGCAGATGTTGGTTTCTACAGTTGAACACGGGGAATATCATTGGGATAGGCCACAGGGATACAAAATAGGCGGTAAAACTGGAACAGCACAAATTCCTGTGCAAGGGCATTATGATCCATCACATACTATTGCTTCGTTCGTGGGTTTTGCGCCTGCAGATAAGCCCAAATTTATTGTTATGGTTATGTATAAGGAACCGCAAAGTTCTATCTACGGCTCAGAGACAGCGGCGCCTACGTTTTTCGAAATAGTCAAAGAGTTATTTGTTTACTATAATATAGCACCAAACCAGTAATAATTGCCCAGATACTAAAAGATGTACGAAAAATTCAAACGTAGAAATCAGGCTCTAATTAATGCTTATCATCTTGCAAAAGCAGTTATCGCTAATTTTTATTTTGGTTTTCCTAGTAAGAAGTTAAAAGTAATTGGAGTTACAGGAACTGATGGAAAAACTACCACAACTCTCCTTATTTATCACATTTTAAAGTCTGCGGGCAAAAAAGCATCAATGATTTCCAGCATTTATGCCAAAATAGGCGAGCAGGAATTTAGTACGGGTCTACATGTGACTACTCCGGATGGGATCTTGGTTCAAAAATTGCTTAAAGATGCAGTTGATCAGAGCGATGAATATTTTGTGTTGGAAACTACTTCCCACGGCCTAGATCAAAACAGAGTTTGGGGAATTAAATTTAAGATTGGAGTTGTGACCAATATTACTGATGAACATCTTGATTACCACAAAACTTATGATCGCTATTTTAAAGCCAAAGCAAAGCTTCTGCTAAACTCAGCCATAAGTGTAATAAACAGAGACGACAGCTCGTATGAGCGGTTAAAGCAGCTTTTGGAGTCCAAAGGAAAAAAGATCTACACTTATGGCCTGAAAAATAAGTCTGACTTTATTTTTACTACAAAATATAATACAGAGTTTAATAATTACAATTACTCAGCGGCCTATGCTGTTGCAAGCTTACTGGATATTCGGGATAATAAAATAACTGCGGCTGCAAATTCTTTTCAGCTGCCAGCTGGTAGATTAGAAACGGTTTATAATAAAAACTTTAAGATAATTGTAGATTTTGCTCACACTCCAAACTCTCTAAATAACGTTTTGGCTGCAGTTGAAGCTGATATGAGCAAAAAGGGAGAAAAGGAGAGCAGATTAATCCATGTTTTTGGTTCTGCCGGCTTGCGTGACAATGCCAAAAGGTCGAAGATGGGTCAAGCAAGTGCTACTTATGCGGATGTAATTATTCTTACAGAGGAGGATTATCGAACAGAGGATCCAATCAAGATTTGTCGTCAGATTGGTGAAGGAATAATCAATAAGGGAAAAACATATGAGGTTATTACTGATCGGCAAAAAGCAATTCAAAAAGCAGTGCAGATGGCAAGGAAAGACGATGTAGTCGTTTTAACTGGGAAAAGTCATGAGAAAAGCTTGGCCAGGGGGAAGAAAGAGTATCCTTGGGATGAGTTTGAAGCAGTGAAAAAAGCTCTAAGTCAGCGCAAGGCTTAAATTGCTCGGTACACAATTTATTTTCTTATTTTATTTTAAGGAGCGAAAATAAATTGGTATCTTTGCTCTTTTTTTGTAGCCTTTTAATTCAACTTATGATAACTTATGATGAGGAACTTAGAATTTATTACTCGACCAAAATAAACGATACCAAATATTTTTCTGCCTTTGGGACGCGGGATTTTGGAGATGGTAGGGATATTAAGAGTATCAAAAATTTTCTTAAAGAAAATGATATTGAGTATAAACAAATTGTTACTCTGGACCAGATTCATTCGACAAATATTGCTGTGCTTAAAGATAAAGCCAATGTAGGTGCAGAAAGGATTGAGGATACAGATGGGGTTATTGCGCAGGCAAAAAATACGGTTTTGACGACTATTACCGCCGACTGTTTGCCGCTGGTTTTTGTCGATAAAAAAAGAGGAATAATTGGTATTTCTCACCAGGGATGGCGTGGTTCTCTAAAACGTTTGGCAGTGAAAATGATTGTGCGGATGGTTAAATTAGGAAGTAGAAAGAAGGATATTATCATTGCTATTGGGCCGGGGATTGGTATCTGTTGCTACGACGTTGATGAAGATAGGTATTTTGAGTTTAAAGAAGAAATGGAACAATATTCTGACAGAATTTTTAGCATGAGACAAGGCCAAAGACATCTTAATTTATTATTGCTTAATTATTTACTTCTGATTGATGCAGGAATTAAAAAGGAGAATATCGATTTTTTTCCCTTTTGTACAAGGTGTAATAAAAAAAGATTCTTTTCCCTCCGAGGCGGCAAAGGCCGCGACCGCCGCGAAATGTTTAACCTGGTGGTTAAATTATAAACAATATGAGCTTACGCGCCTCATCTTTTTTACTTCTTAAAGCTGCGTAATTTCGCTTTCTTTTAGATATAATCATTTTATGATTAAAGAAGCTCAAAGTATCTTCATCGTTGGGATTAAGGGGGTGGCAATGGCTAATCTGGCTGTGATTCTGAAGAAAATGGGCAAGCAGGTTAAAGGTTCAGATGTGGCTGAAGAGTTTATTACCGATAAGCTTCTGAGGAAGAACAATATCGCAGTTTCAATTGGTTTTGAGCCTAAAAACTTGCCCCAGGAGCTAGATTTGCTAGTCTACAGTGCTTCACACGGCGGTGACGATAATCCCCTGGTTCTTGAGGCTAAAACACGGCAAACTAGGGTAATCTCGCAGGCGAAGTTGCTAGGAGAGCTGATGCTGGGTTTTAAGCACAAAATAGCTGTTTGCGGCTCGCATGGTAAGACAACAACAGCCTCATTGTTAGCCTACGCTCTGATCCAACTGGGAGCAAAACCAAGCTATTTAGTTGGTTCCTCTTCGTTTAATAACTATCCAGGAGGCGATTATAATTCCACTGAGTACTTTGTTGTGGAAGCTGATGAATATGGAGTCAATCCTCCCAAAGATAAAATTCCCAAATTCAGTTTTCTTAATCCGGACATAATAATTTGTACCAACATCGATTTTGATCACCCTGACATTTACGATGATTTAGAACAAGTTAAAGAGGCTTTTGCAGATTTTTTTAGCAAAGGCAAAAAAATCATAAGCTGTCAGAACAATCCGGATTTTAAAATAGCCAATATTTTGATCGGTGAAAAAGGAACTTTGTTTGAACTGATCTACCAAAATAAAAATCTTGGACAGTTTACGTTATCATTGTTTGGAGAGAAAAATGCCTGGAATGCGGCAGGGGTTATTGTGACGCTCCTGGAGCTGGGGTATGATATCCGTGGCATTAAAAAAGCTATTGCCGGATTTAAAGGTGCAAAACGAAGATTTGAGCAAAAGTTTTACGGAAATGATGTTTATCTTTTTGATGATTATGCTCATCATCCGGCAGAGATCGCTGCCACAATCCAAGCGGCACAACAGCGCTTTCCCAAAAGAAGAATAGTAATCATTTTTCAGCCCCATACTTACTCCAGAACGCAAGTATTATTAGATGATTTTCGTTCAGCCTTAAAACAGGCAGACTTAGTAGTTTTATTAGCCCCAATTTTCCCTTCCGCAAGGGAAAATCCTGACAACTTTACAATTAGTTCTGCTGATATTATAAAAGAAGACGCTTATCCGTCTAAAGAAGCATTATTGGCTAAGTTAGCTAAAAAATTGAGGAAAGAAGATGTAGTTTTCACGATGGGGGCAGGCGATATTTATAAGCTTGATCGTGATATAATAGAGCTTATTAGAAAGCTATAAATGATTAAACAACTTGAGGAGAAATTGGGGGAAGGTAGGGTGCAGGAAAATGTAGATTTGCGACTGGCTAATACTTTAAGGATGTCCACAAGAGCCAGATATTTTTTGATTGCTAAAACGCGTGTGGATCTTATTGCTGCCAAAAGAGCTTCTATTGAGCTTAATCTTCCTCTATTTATTATTGGTGGAGGCTCAAATTTGGTCTTACTTAAAGAAGAATTGGAAGGATTAGTAGTTAGAAATCTATACATGATCAGCAATAAGGTTAGGGAAGATAAACAGTCAGTTGAACTGCTGGTTTCTTCGGGTTACCCTGTGACCAAATTGGTCAACGAAACAGTCGAAGCAGGTTATTCAGGATTTGAATATCACCTGGGATTGCCTGGTACTGTAGGTGGCGCAATTTATATGAATTCAAAGTGGACTAACCCGGTTTGCTATTTCGGCGACGAGTTGCTTTATGCGAATCTTGTAGATGGTAATGGTCGGGAAAAAAAAGTTGAGAGAAGTTACTTTCAATTCGCCTATGACACCAGCATCTTACAACAAACGGGTGAAATTTTGCTGGAAGCTGCATTTAAATTGGCAAAAGGTGATAGAGATGTGTTAAAGGAAAAAGCCCAAGCAGCCCAGGAGTACAGGAAGAAAACGCAGCCTTTTGGAGTTGCATCAAGCGGCTGTATCTTCAGGAACGTCGACGGTAACTCCGCAGGCGAAATGATCGATAAAGCAGGACTAAAAGGCATGAAAGTAGGGCAATTTTTAGTCTCGCCTACCCACGCTAATTTTATAATCAATCAAGGCCAAGGAAGACCTGAAGATATGCAACAATTAATAAAAATGATCAAAGATAAAGTAAAGGAGAAGTTTGGGGTGGAATTGAAAGAAGAGATTATAGTTATCTAACTTTATGGAAGATGCTTATTTGATTCAAGGCGGTAATAAGATTGAGGGGAGCCTTAAACTTTCGGGAGCCAAAAATGTGGCTCTTAAGGCTATTATCGCAGCCCTATTATTTGACTCAAAAGTTATTTTAGAGAACGTGCCCAGAATTAATGATGTTCAAGAACTTATCCATTTAATCAATAAGTTAGGAGTAAAAGCAAACTTTACAGGCAAAAATACTTTAGAAATTGATGGCTCAGGTCTAAAAAACAACAAGGTCGACCTTTTTAATGCTTCAAAAATAAGAGTTTCATTTATTTTTTTTGCACCGCTTTTATATAGATTTGGCAAGTGTTTTATCCCAAATCCAGGAGGCTGTAGAATTGGTGCCCGGCCAATTGACAGGATTATAGACGGGCTAAATAAACTGGGTGCAATAGTAACTTACAACCACAATACGGGTTATTATGAGGCGACATTACAAACAAAGCCTAAAGGAAGATACCGCTTTGTTAAATCTACTCACACAGGGACAGAGCTGCTTATTCTTTTTTCTGTTTTTACACAGGAGGAAGTAGTTTTAGAAAATGCGGCCCTTGAGCCTGAAATTGACGAGTTAATTCGTTTTCTTAACGAGGGGGGTGCAAAAATAACCAGAAATAAAGACCAAATTCTTATTAGGGGAACAGATTCTTTAAAACAAGTTAAGCCTTTTTCAATTATTTCAGATTCAAATGAAGCCGTAACCTTTGCCACTTTGGCGCTTGCTTCAAAAGGCAGAATAACTTTGGAAAATCCGCCCCTTGCTTTGTTAGATGCTTTTGTACAAAAAGTTTCGGCAACTGACAGTTTGGTAGAAAAGGATGACTATAAGCTTAAATTTAGATATAATAAGGCTATAAAAGCAGTGAATATTGAAACCACGCCTTATCCTGGCTTTAAGACAGACTGGCAGCCAAATTGGGCCGTGTTAATGACTCAGGCTAAAGGAGATTCTACTATTCTTGAAAGAGTCTTTGAGAATAGATTTGCCTATGTCGGTGAGCTGGAAAAACTGGGTGCAAACATAGAATTTATAAAACCAGATGTTAAAAATCCACAATCCTTTTACGGATTTAACTATGAAGAAAGACAAAATTATCAACAGGCCATCAGAATTCATGGGGGTGAACATTTGCACGGCGGAGTTTTGAATATAACCGACCTTAGAGCTGGAGCCAGCCTGGCTACGGCTTCGTTGATTGCTGAGGGAGAATCTATCATCAACGGAGTATCAATTTTGGAACGAGGTTATGAAGATTTTGTCAATAAAGTAAAAAGTTTAGGAGGAAATATCACCAGAATATAATCATGCCAAAGATTGCTAACATCTTAATTTTAGGTGCAGGAGATAGTACAAGATTTTGGCCACTGCAGGATAAAGTCTTGTTCAGTTTTTTGGGTAAACCGCTGATTCAGCATGTGGTAGAGGGGGTAGCTCCATTTGCTGGCAAAATATTTGTAGTAACTGATCAAGCTAAAAAGCAGATAATAACGAAATTATTTGGCAAGAAGGTTGAGGTCATTACCCAATCAGCAGGAAAACAAAGTCAGGCCAAAGCAGTGCTTGCTGCAAAGGCAATAAAAGGAGAGGTCTTGGTACTGGCCGGAAGTGAACTTTTTGATTTTAATCTGCTGAAACAATTTGCCAGCAAAATAGAGGAAAGAAGAATTGATGCTCTCTTTTTAGCTAAAGAATTTAACCATTATTTTCCTGGTGGTTATCTAAAGATGGATAACAATAAAATTACAGCCATTGTGGAAAAACCGCATCCTAATGCTTTGCCTTCCAATAAGGTTAAGTTAGTCGTTGATTATATTGCTAATTGGCAACTTTTTCTTAGCTGTTTACAAAATGTAGAAGGGACCAACTCAGAAGATTTGTATGAGAGGGGTTTAAACTTGTATATCAGACAATCGAAAAAGGTTGATTATCTTTTAACTCCAGATGTTTGGCCGCTAAAATATCCTTGGCATGTTTTACCTCTAATGCACCATTTTCTGGCTCAAATCAAACGCAAGCGAACTGGTAAGAGAGTACAAATCTCAAGCAAAGCTCTACTTGTGCCTCCAGTTTATCTTGGCGGTAATGTTAAGATTGGAAATTTTGCCAAAATTGTTGGACCCTGTTTTATTGATGAGGACACAATAATTGGTGACTATGCGATGGTTAGGGAGAGCCACATTGGTAAAAACTGTCTGGTTGGGGGCTACAGCGAAGTCACTCGCTCTTATTTAGGAGAAGACGTTTCCCTACATCGCAATTATGTCGGCGATTCAGTTTTAGATAAAGGATCGCTTATGGGAGGTGGCGCTACTATAGCAAACTTTCGCTTTGACGGTAAAACTGTCAAGTCAAGTGTTGGCGATGATAAGATTGATACTCACTTGCTCAAGTTTGGAGCAATCTTGGGTGAAGGAGTAAAAATTGGTGTTAATTCTGTAGTTTTGCCAGGAGTAAAAATTGGTAAACACACCTTTTTGTCTCCCGGAAAAGTAGCAGAAAAGGACATCGAGGATAATATGTTTATTTTCAAAGACGAGGTTAGAAAAAATAAAGAAATATGAAGAAAATCACAGTCTTGGGTGGCGGAACCGGAACGTTTGTCGTTTTGTCAGGACTTAAAAAATATCCCATTGATTTAGCTGTAATTGTTTCAATGATGGATTCCGGGGGATCAACAGGTAGATTACAGGATCAACTGGGAGTGTTGCCACCTGGAGATTTAAGGCAATCACTTGTGGCTCTTTCCGAAGCAGCCCGGCTGTGGAGAAAACTTTTTTTGTATAGATTTGAGAGTGGAGATCTAGAAGGTCATAATTTCGGTAATATCTTTCTTTCTGCTTTGGAAAAAGTCACTCCTAATTATGATAAAGTAATTGAAACCGCAAGTTACGTTTTAAAAGTAAAAGGTCAGGTTATTCCGGTGACCTTTAAGAAATCTCAAATTTGTGTTAGATACCAAAATGGAAAGATTATTAAAGGAGAAGGCAATATCGACGAAAATTATGAAGAGAAAACAAGAGTAATTGAAGCATTCCTTGAACCACAAGTTGAAGTTAACAAAAAAGCTATCAATAGACTACTGCAGTCTGACTATATTGTTGTTGGGCCTGGAGATTTATATGCGAGTATTGTTCCTATATTGCTTGTTGATGGCGTTAAAAAAGCAATAGACAAAAGCAATGCTAAGATTATTTATAACATGAATTTAATGACTAAGTCAGGCCAAACGACAAATTACAAAGCTTCAGATCATGTTAGCGATATAAAAAAATATATGGGAGGAAATTTGGAGGTGGTTGTGGTCAATAACGGAAAAATACCAAAGAGAATGTTAAAATGGTATCAAGAAGAAGGAGAGCATGAGGTAAAAAATAATCTAGATAAAGCCGACTTTAAAAGTGGAGTTGTTACGGCAGACATTGTTGATAGAAGAAAGTTTGAAAAGCCTAAACAAGATAAATTTGTAACAGCCAGGGTGAGAAGTGTTTTAAGACATAATCCTGATAGGTTAGCAAAAGTATTGATGGAAATAATTCAATGATTAAAAAACATACGATTTCATTTGGGCATGCTTTTTCCGGATTAGTTTGGGTGATTACAACTCAAAAAAATTTTAAAATTCATATTTTCCTTTCTTTAGTAAGTCTTTTGGGCGCGTGGTTTTTTAAAATTTCATTTATGGAATTTTTAATCATTCTCGTTTTAATAACGGTTGGTCTTGTTATAGAAACGGTTAATACCGGGATAGAAGAAACTATCGATGCTATTCACAAAGATTGGAGCGAGGAAATAAAAATTGCTAAAGACGTATCTGCTGGAGCAATGTTAATCTATGCTATTGGTTCATTTGTTATAGCTTGCGTTATTTTTATTCCCAGAATTCTAGCTTTATTAAAAATTTAAGCTTTGTTGTCAAGTATTTATGTCAATTTATTTATTGGCGGTTCTTATTTCTTTCTTGGTCAACTTCATTTTGATAGTTCCTTTTATTGATTTTCTTTATAGACTCAAATTTCAAAGATCAAACCAAAAAACCAAAGATGCTTTCAATAAACACACTCCTATATTTGATAAGTATCATGATCATAAAGCTGGTACTCCTGTTGGTGGGGGGATTTTAAGCGTTGTTTTAACTGTTATCATTTTTGCTATTTTTCTCCTGCTATTTATCTTTTTTAATAAGTCGATTCAATCCAATTTTCCCTCGATTATCGCCGAGATTAAGATAATTTTATTCACCTTTATTGGTTTTGCTTTTCTGGGTGTATACGATGATTTAAGCAAAATTTTTTTCTTGAGAAAAAAAGATTTTTTTGGTCTAAGGATAAGGCATAAACTTATTTTGGAAACTATTCTTGCTTCTATTATTTCTTACTGGCTTTACACTGATCTTAAAATTGATATTGTTCATGTTCCTTTTTTTGGTGTTTATAAAATTTCGTATTTCTTTATAATTTTTTCTACTTTTTGTATTGTTGCCTTTGCTAATGCGATAAATATCAGTGATGGTCTGGATGGTATGGCTTCAGGAATTTTGATGATTGCTTTAGTTAGTTTTTGGGTTATATCGCGGACTATTCTGGATGTTCCTACCTCACTTTTTATTGGGGTGTGGTTGGGTAGTTTAGTTTCTTTTTTGTACTTTAACATTTATCCAGCCAGAATTTTTTTAGGCGATACAGGGGCTTTGTCGTTTGGTGCAACTCTTGCCGTAATTGGACTTATTTTGGGTAAGGTTTTTTCGCTAGTTATAATCGGAGGAGTATTTGTCCTGGAAATTTTAAGCTCTCTAATACAACTACTGGGAAAAAAGTTTTTAAAACGCAAAATTTTTCCTGTTTCACCACTTCACCTTTGGCTGCAGATGCGTGGTTGGGAAGAGCCTAAAATTGTGATGCGATTTTGGTTGCTATCTATGCTTTTTGCTGTTTTTGGGCTGATGATCGCCTTCCTAAAATGATAGTAAACTAATCACGTGTTTTGTCAAACTTAGTATAATCAAATTATGGACTTAGTATTGTTGCGTAAAAAACACCCAAGATTTATTTACGAATCCTACAGCATAAAAAAAGAAGAGAAAAAACTTATCATCACTTTCAATTTCAAGCTCGAACCTGATATTGTTTTTAAACCCAAGTTAAGCATCCCAATTGAAAGCACTGTAGAAGACAAAAAGATAGAAAACCTTGTTTTTCATTTGGGTTTAATTGAATTAATAAGTTACTGGAAAGCTACTTGTTCTCCAGAGATAATCATTAAAGCAGCCAATCTTTCTTCATCTCAACTGGCGTGGTTACGAAGTTTAATTATCCAAGGACTGGGTGAGTTTTTTTATAAAAATAATATAGATTTCACCTCAGGTGAGTTTTTTTCGATAACTTCTGATTCAGACAGACTTTTAAATTCCTATCCTTCTTCGCAGTCTACCTCCGGAGATCTTATTCTGGTAGGCGAGGGTAAAGATTCTGCTGTTACTTTGGAATCTCTTAAGGATCTAAAAACAAAAAAAATGACTTTGGTTCTTAATCCAGCAAAGGCCGCTTTAAAAAATATTGCAACTGCTGGTTACAAAAACATAATTACCGTCCAAAGAACAATAGATGAAAAATTATTAAGGCTTAATAACCATGGTTATCTAAATGGCCACACGCCCTTTTCAGCTTATTTGGCCTTTTTAGGTATTCTTATTGGGACACTTTACAGTTATCAAAACGTGATAGCTTCTAACGAAAAAAGTGCAAATGAGGGGAATGTTAAATTCCATCATTTAGAAGTTAACCATCAATATTCTAAAAGCTATCCTTTTGAGAAGCTTTTTAGAGACTACTGTTTTAATAACCTGACTCATGAAGTAAATTATTTCAGTTTTTTGCGACCTCTATATAATCTGCAAATAAGCAAATTATTTGCCAGTTATAAACAATATCATTCAACTTTTCGCAGTTGTAATATAAATAGAAATCAAGATTCATGGTGTGGTAAATGTGCTAAATGCGTATTCACTTTTCTCTCATTATTTCCATTTCTAGATTACAGTAAACTAATAGATATTTTCGGAAAAGATTATTTTCTCGAAACAGAAATGATGCAATTTTTCCGAGGTTTTGTTGGTCTGGAAAAAAATAAACCATTTGAATGCGTTGGAACAACAGAAGAATCGATTTTGGCGGTTGCTCTCTGTCTTAAAAAATACAAATCAGAAAACAAACCAATACCTTCATTATTACAAAGCCTGGAAAAAGATCTGAATTTAAACGAGACTTTTACTAAAAAATTAGAGCAAAAAATAATAAAAAACTGGGATGGTAAGCATTTTTTACCCGAAGAATATGCAGAATTGCTTAAAAATTTGGCACAAAATTTATGAGCGAAATAGTTGGTTTAAATATCCTTATTCTTGGTTATGGTAGAGAAGGAGAAAGTGTTTATAATTATTTGAAAAATAATTATCCCAATCTTAAAATTAAAATTGCAGATGAAAAAAATGATAAAAATTATTTAAAAAATCTTCGTGACTGCGATTTAGTTATAAGATCGCCTGGGGTTAGAGTAAATCTTCCACAAATAAAAAAATACCTAGACAAGGGCGGGAAAATGACATCTGCAACTAATATTTTTTTCTCAATTTGCAAGGGAAAAACAATTGGAGTTACAGGTACAAAGGGAAAAAGTACAACTGCAAGTTTAATTTATGATATTCTCAAGCGAAAATATAAAGATGTTCGACTTGTTGGCAATATTGGAAAACCAGCTCTGGATTTTATTGCAAACTCAACTGAGGAAACGATATTTATCTTAGAGCTGTCAAGCTTTCAATTGGAAGATCTCAGGTATAGCCCTAATCTTGCAGTTATTTTGGCAATTTATCCCGAGCATCTTGATTATCATGAAACTTTTGAGCAATACCTTTCAGCTAAAACAAATATTATTAAATATCAAAATGAAAACGATACTGTTATTTTCAATCCAAAGAATGAATTAGCAAAAAAAATTGCTTATCAAAGTAAAGCAAAAAAAACTCCGTTTGTGCAAAAGAAGTTTGACAAAACTTTTCTTACTGGGAGTGGAAGTTTTGATAATGTTCTTGCGGCCTTTACGGTCGGGGTGACTCTGGCAGTTAATAAAGACGATATTAAAGCAGCAATTAAAAAATTTAAGCCGCTAGAGCATCGTTTAGAATTTATTGGAGAGTTCAAAGGGATTAGGTTTTATAACGATTCTCTGGCTACTATTCCTGAGGCAGTGATTAATGCAATTGAGGCACTAGAAGAGGATGTTGAAACGCTTATTCTTGGTGGTTATGATAGAGGATTAGATTTTTCAAAGTTGGGTAAATTTTTAAGTAAAAAAAAGATAAAAAATTTAATTTTGTTTCCTACGACCGGAACCAAAATTTGGCAAGCTCTTCTTAACAGTCAAAATAGTGGAAAATTACTCCCTACAAAATATGAGGTTTCCTCCATGGACAAAGCCGTTAAGATGGCTTTTAAAGTAACCCCTCCTGGAAAAATTTGCTTATTATCTCCAGGATCCTCAAGTTTTGGTCTTTTTAAAAGTTATCAAGAGCGAGGGAACCAATTCAAAAAATTAGTTAAGGCTTTTAGCTCAAACAATTAATCGATGAAAAAACCTAGAGGAAAACCTAAAAGTAGTAGGTTTAGATCACTGTTCTTTTTTCCAATAATACTCTCTATTGTCGGATTATTTTTTGTTTTTGAAGCATCTTCGGTTAAAGCCTTAAGTGACTATGGAGATAGTTTTCATTTGTTCAAATTACAGTTTGTTTGGATTTGTTTTGGGATTGCCGCAATGATTTTTTTTTCTTATTTTGACTACCACAAACTTTATTATTTTGCCTTTCCTTTGATGATGACTACGATACTTCTTCTTATTGTTGTGCTGATACCTGGAATAGGTTCCAAGGCCGGGGGTGCAAGGAGATGGCTGGATCTTGGCGTAATAAATTTTCAACCTACAGAGATAGCCAAATTTAGCGTTATCATCTACCTATCCTCATGGTTTTTATATAAAGAGAGAAAGCGCTTTTTTTCTTTTATAGCTCTTCTTGGCCTACTGGTTTTTTTGATTATTCTGCAGCCTGATATGGGAACTGCAATTATTGTTTTTACGATCAGTATTATTATTTATTTTTTAGCAGGTATACAACTCTCCTATCTTATAGTTTTGATCCCATTGGCTTTTATTGGTTTTATAGGTTTAGTCAAGATCTCCCCTTATCGATTTAGAAGGCTCCTTGCCTTTTTAAATCCTTCACTTGATCCTCAAGGTATCGGTTATCACATCAACCAAATTCTCATTTCTCTGAGCAATGGGGGATTATTGGGTCAAGGTTTTGGGGCGTCGCGGCAAAAATATTTTTTCTTGCCAGAAGCACATACTGATTCCATTTTCGCAATAATTATTGAAGAGTTTGGATTTATTGGTGGACTTATTTTAATACTTGCTTTTTTTGCCTTGGTTTATAGAATCTATTTAGTTGCTGTGCACGCGCCTGACAAATTCGGAAAATTTTTGAGTGGAGGCATTCTGGCCTATTTTAGTTTGCAGATTATCATCAATCTGGCTGGAATTGTTAACTTATTGCCTTTAACAGGCGTTCCCTTGCCATTTATTTCCTATGGAGGCTCAAATCTGCTTGTCTCTTTTGCTCTTATGGGGATTTTGCTTAATATCAGCCGCAAAACCAAGAAAATTTAATATATTTAATATATGATCTGGCAGGATTATGTTTTAACAACGGGATCAATAGTTTTTTCTCTAGATTAATGCCTTCTATTTTTAGTAAGGACAAACCAGCCCTTTCTACAAGCATAATTACAGGAAGTATTCTGTTTATCTATGCTTATATATATTCGACTCTTTCCTTGTGGGTAAGTGCTGTAACCACAACCATACTTGGAATCCTTTGGAGTAGTTTAGCTATTCAAAAATACTTGATAGTTAAGAAATCTTTTAAAACAAGCAAATCCTCATAGAGCTGATGGTACAATGAAAGAATGAAGATTTTGATAACTGGAGGCCACGTAACGCCTGCACTGGCCATCATTGACGAACTGCTTAAAGATAAACATCATATTCTTTTTGTAGGTAGAAAATACGCCTTTGAGCACGAGCAAACCTTGTCTTTAGAATATAAAGAGATAACCAAAAGAGCTATTAAGTTTGTAAATTTGACAACAGGTAGATTTACTAGGATTCCTTCCCCAAAGACTCTGATGAGTCTTTTCAAAGTACCGTTGGGTTTTTATCAGGCTCTACAAATAATCAAAAACGAGCGGCCAGAGGCAGTTCTTTCCTTTGGCAGCTACCTGGCAGTGCCAATTGTTTTTTGGGCTTGGATGTTCAAGATTAATGTCTACACTCATGAACAAACAATAACTCCGGGACTGGCAAACAAAATAATTGCTTTTTTGGCTAAAAAAATCTTTGTTGCTTTTGAAGAAACAAAGATACATTTTCCCAAAGAAAAGGTGATATTAACTGGTAATCCAGTCAGAAGCTCTGTTTTTAAGATTATAAATGAGCCTTTTAAAATTAACAAAAATAATACTCCTGTTATTTATATCACCGGAGGCTCCTTGGGTTCTCACAGTATTAATCTCCACATCAAGCAAATTTTAAATAAACTTCTAGACAAATATATATTAATTCACCAAACAGGAGAAACGGCAGAATATAATGATTTTGTAGTTTTAGAAAAAGTTAGAGATAGTTTACCTGAACGATCAAGAGCCAATTATTGGTTAAAACAGCATTTTTTAGAAGAAGAAATAGGGTATGTTTATTCTGTTGCTGATTTAGTTGTAAGCAGAGCCGGAGCAAATACCTTTTTTGAACTATTGGCTTTAAAAAAACCGGCCATTTTTATTCCACTTCCTTGGTCGGGGAATAAAGAACAGCAAAAACACGCTGTCATTTTCAAAGACAATGGAGTTGGAGAAATTTTTTCACAATCAGACACTAGTGATAATTTACTCAAGCTTCTGGATAAAATGATAGCTAATTTAGATCACTATATAAGCAATTTCATTAATTTAGAACACCTATATGAAGCCAATGCGACACAAATCATACTCAAGGAGATACTCAATCAATAAACAATTCGCAATCTTTTTTCCTCTTTTTACCTTAATATTTTTGGTAACTATTATCTATTCATATTATTATTTTTCCATATCCCAAATAGAGATTATCTCCTCTACCCGTCTTTCCGGAATAAGAGGATTAGAAAACATAAAAAATAACAACCTACTTTTATTATCTAATAACAAAATTAAAACAATAATTCTAAATTCTAACCCACAGTTTAAAACGGTGAAGGTAGAAAAAGATTATCCCAACAAAATAAAATTGATGATAGAAACTGATAATCCATTGATTGCTCTCAAGGTAAATCAAGGTTATCTCTTGCTTGATATTAATGGTAAAGTAATTGCCAAAAACAAGGAAAACCCAGTCGGATTACCTAAACTTTCGTACTATCAGCAACTTGATTACGAGTCATCCAATCCCGGCGACAAAATAGATTTAAAAGACATTTTGACAGCCCTACATTTTGTTAAAAAGATTTCCGACTTAGGATTAAACGCGATTAGTGTTGATATTAATGGACTTGATATGATACGATTAAACTTAAAAGACAAAACAATAATTTTTACGACAAAGAAGGATATAAATATCCAGGATTATCAGCTGGAAACAATTTTACGTGAATTCAAAATTCAGGGTACAGATTTTGCTGACCTGGATTTAAGATTTGATAAACCAGTTATAAAACCTAAATAATTTAAATGGCAGATAACTTAGTTACTGGAATTGATATTGGAAGCACAAAAGTAGCAACAGTGGTGGCCATAAAATCCGAAGAAGAGGAACAACCAAGAATAATAGGTTTTAACTCTACGCCCTCCAGGGGAGTTAAAAAAGGCTTGGTTGTGGACATAGATCAAGTTACAGCGGCAGTTGAGGAAAGCATTGAAAAAGCCGAAAGGATGGTCAATCATAAAATAAATAGTGCTTTTGTGTCAGTAGGAGGGCCGCACATTTCCTCCTTAAACTCCCACGGTGTAGTTGCAATTTTAAATACCCACGGTGAAATTTCTGCAGAAGACGTAGACCGAGTAATCGAAGCAGCCAGAGCTATTTCTCTTTCAACCACACGGCAAATTATTGACGTTTCTGCAAGAGAATTTATAGTTGATGGCCAAGCAGGAATCAAAAATCCAGTTGGCATGAGTGGAGTGCGATTGGAAGTAGATACACATATAATTACAGCTTCACTGACCAACCTAAAAAATGTTGACCGTTGTTTAGCTGATCTGGGAATAGAAAACGAAGGTTTTATTTTTTCCGGGCTGGCCTCCTCTGAGGCAGTATTGACTGATACAGAAAAAGAGTTGGGAGTAGTTCTGGCAGATATTGGAGGCGGAAAAATTGATATCAGTATTTTTGTTGAAGGAGCTCTTTCTTACTCCGGCTCTATACCGGTTGGAGCACGGCACATAACTAATGATGTGGCTGTAGGTTTACGAGTTTCCTTAGAGTCAGCAGAAAAAATCAAACTATTTCTAAGCAGGCGTCTGCAAGGAAAACTAGAAATAGCAAAGAAAAAACTAGAACAAATTGATCTGAATGAACTTAATCTGCCAGAAAGCCTAAGTGATATTTCAGCCAAAACCGTAGTCGAGGGAATTATAGGATCAAGGATCGAGGAGATTTACAAGCTAATGGGGGAAGAAATAGAAAAAGCAGGCTTCGGTCAATCTGTACCTTCAGGATTGGTGATTACAGGCGGGGGTGCTTTGACTGTAGGTATGCTAGAGACAGGCAAAAAAGTTCTTGGATTATCCATACGATTAGGAATGCCTGTGGGTGTTACTGGCTTGGTGGATGAAATTATAGATCCTCAATATGCTGCAACTGTTGGTTTGATTTTGCGAGGAAGAAGAAATATAATGGAGCAGGAAACTGGTATTAAGCGATTTAACAAAATTTTTAAGGATTTTTCCTTTGGAAAGTCGCTGGGGAAAGTAAAAGATATGATTAAGCAGTTTATCCCGTAAAAATTTTTTAATTGACAATGTTAGTAAAACCGCGGGCTGGCCAACCAGCCAAAATAAAAGTAATCGGAATCGGCGGGGGTGGTGGTAATGCTCTCACCTCGATGATTAATGATGGAGGTATTCCTGGGGTAGAATTTGTAGTGGTCAATACAGATGCTCAAGCTTTACTACATAATAAAGCCCCGATTAAGATTCAAATTGGCGAAAGTTTGACTAAAGGATTGGGTTCGGGTGGCGACCCTGAGATGGGGCGCCAAGCTGCCGAGGAGTCGCGGGAAAAACTGCAGGAGGAGTTATCTGGAGCCGATATGATTTTTATAACCTGCGGAGAAGGTGGTGGTACAGGCACTGGAGCAGCTCCATTTATTGCTGAAATAGCCAGAGAATCAGGAGCACTAACAGTGGCTGTTGTTACCAAACCTTTTGACTTTGAAGGGGCAAAAAGAAAATATGTTTCTGAAGACGGTATTGGTAAATTAAAAGACAGAGTAGATACTCTTATTGTTGTGCCCAATCAAAGAATTCTGCAGGTTGTTGACAAAAAAACTCCTATTCTTGAAGCCTTCAAAAAGATTGATTCAGTACTGCATCAGGGAGTAAGAGGTATTGCCGAGCTAATTACTACCCCTGGCTTGATAAATGTTGATTTTGCCGATGTTAGAACCGTCATGCGTAATGCCGGTACAGCTTTAATGGGTGTAGGAGTAGGTAGTGGTGAAAAAAGAGCAATGGTGGCCATTAAGCAGGCAATATCGTCTCCTCTTCTGGATGTTTCAATTGAAGGGGCAAAAGGGGTTCTTTTCAATATCACCGGAGGTCCTGATTTGTCAATGAATGAGATCGATGAAGCTGTTTCCATAATTGCCAAAACTGTCGATCCTGATGCAGATATTATTTTTGGTGCGGTGGTTGATGATAAGATGATTGATCAGATAAAAATATCTTTAATTGCAACTAAATTTGACGAAGGAAAACTTAGGCTTTTCAAATTTCGAAGGGACTTGCCTGAAAAAAGAGAAGAAAAAGATCAGGAGGAGACTCTGGAAAAGACTACAAGGTCAACTACAAATTCTTTAAACGGAAATAATGTTAATTTGATTGACGAGGAGATTTTTGAGGAGGAAACTGAATTCGACATCCCTGCCTTCCTGAGAAAAAAATAGAGCTTCTTTAATTTTAAGGCTGCGTAAACTATAATGTAAATTTATATGATGTTTAAACCTGTTGAACCAATGCCCAATTTTCCCCAAATTGAGGAAAAAATACTTGCTTTTTGGAAAAAAAATAAAATATTTAACAAATCAGTTGCCAAAAAAGCACCTCATGGTGACTGGACTTTTCTTGACGGCCCACCCTTCATTACTGGTACACCGCATTACGGGACTTTATTATCAAGCTTGCCCAAGGATCTTTTTGGTAGGTATTGGACTATGAAAGGCTACAGAGTAAGAAGGAGGTGGGGTTGGGATGGGCATGGTTTACCAATTGAAAACAAAGTAGAGGCAGCACTGAAAATAAAAAGGAAGAAAGATATTGAAGAAAAAATTGGAGTTAAAAAGTTTATAGAAGAATGCAGGAAATATATAGAAATAGTTTCGTCAGAGTGGGAATGGTATGTTGATCATATCGGCCGTTGGGTGGATTTTAAAAATGCCTACAAAACCTGGAATTTGACTTATATGGAATCGGTGATGTGGGTTTTTAAAAAGATGTATGATAAAGGCTATATCTACAAAGGTCTTCGCGTTTCACTTTTTTGTCCACACTGCTCAACTCCTATTTCTAATTTTGAAGTAGCTATGGATGCGGAAAATTATAAAGATATCAAAGAGGCAGCAACTATTTATAAATATCAACTTAAAGACGAAAAAGACACCTATTTTCTTGCCTGGTCAACTACTCCGTGGAATAAGATTGTTACTCCAGCTCTTGCTGTCAATCCAAAGCTTCAATACGTAAAGGTTAAACAGGCTGATGCATATTATATTTTGGCCAAGTCAGCAATCAAAAATCTTAATAAAGAACCTAAAACCAAAGTTATCGAGGAATTTGCCGGACAAAAATTAATAGGCAAGCAATTTATCCCTCATTACGACTTTTATAAGATTGATCCTACTAAAAAGGCTTTTGTTGTGGTAGGTGGAGATTTTGTGACTGCTGATGAGGGGACGGGGATTGTTACCCTGGCTGTTTATGGAGAAGAAGATTTGAATATTATGCAAAAAGAAGGGATTCAACTTGTTTTTCATGTTGACGATGAAGGGATAATTAGGAAAGATGTTCCTCTGTTTGGGGGTATGTTCTATTTGGATGCCAATAAAGCAGTTGATAAGAACTTACAGCAAAGGAATCTGTTATATCGCCAGGATAAATATATCCATTCCGTTGCTCATTGTTGGAGATGCGAAACCAGATTATTTTTTAATCCTCAGGATGCCTGGTATGTAAATGTGCAAACTTTGAAAAACAGGCTGAAAACCAACAATGAGGCTATAAATTGGGTCCCCAAACATTTTAAATATGGCCGTTTCCTCAAGAGTTTAGAAAATGCACCTGACTGGAATATCTCCCGCAGCAGATATTGGGGGTCTCCTGTGCCTGTTTGGGAGTGCGTTTGTGGTGAACGCTTTGTTCCCGGCTCGCTTGGCCAACTAGAAGCAGCAAGCGGCAAAAAGATAAACGATTTGCATAAGCCTGATATTGATGATGTAACAGTTAGATGTAAAAAATGCGGTAAACAAGCCAAACGTGTGCCAGAGGTGTTAGACAGTTGGATTGAAGCCGGATCTGCTTCTTTTGCCGAAAGGCACTTTCCCTTTAACAAGCAATATAAATTAGAAGATTTTTTCCCCCCTGATTTTATAGCCGAATACACAGGGCAAATTAGGGCCTGGTTTTATGTTCTTCATGTTATAGGAACTGCATTATACGATTCCCCCGCTTTTAAAAGTGTATTGGTTGAGGGGGTTATTTTAGGTACAGATGGAAGAAAAATGAGTAAGAACTACGGTAATTACCCAGATCCAAAGATGATGCTACAAAAATACGGCGGAGATGGGCTGCGTTTGTATCTTCTGGGTAGCCCTGTCATGCGAGGAGAGGACATCTTAATTTCGGAGGAACAATATAGAAATCAAGTCAAAGGAATGCTTCTTTTCTTGTGGAATGTGTATCGTTTTTTTGTTAATAATGCCGTTGTTGATAAGTGGAAAATAAACAGGAAAAAAGACCAGTGTGAAAACATTTTAGACGCTTGGGCAATTTCATTACTAAACAGAACGATCCAAGACGTGACTCACGATTTAGATTCATTTGATACAGTCAAAGCAGTCGCCCATCTTAATGATTTTGTCCAAAACTTATCAACCTGGTTCATCAGGCGAAGTAGAGATAGAGTTGGGCCCTCTGCTTCAGACCAAAAAGATAAAGACAATTTTTATTCTACCTGTCATCTTGTATTAGTAACATTAACTAAACTTTTGGCACCAATCGTTCCTTTTACAGTAGAGGAAATTTACAAAAATATTAAAGAGCATGAGTCTGTACATTTGGATGACTGGCCAAGAGTAGATAAGAAATCAATCGATCTTGATCTAGAGCAACAAATGGCTCAAGCAAGGCAAGTAGTTGAAATAGCCCATGCTCAGCGCAAAAAAGCCCAAATAAAACTAAGACAGCCTCTAAATTCACTTATAGCAACAACACCTATTTCAATCTGGAAAGCAGTAAACAAGATAATTGCTGCAGAAGTTAATGTAAAAAAAGTAATCAATAAAACAGGCAAAACTCTGGCAATAAAACTGGAGACGAAACTAACTGCGCAATTGAAAGCAGAAGGAGAAGCTCGAGCCATTGTTAGAATGATTCAAGTGGAGAGAAAGAAATTGGAAACAAGGCTGGATGAAAGAATAGATGTTTATCTGGAGCAGTGGCCAGCAGAATTTGAGAACGAAATAAAAAGAAGGGCTTTGGTCAATAGACTTGTAAGAAGCAAAGAATTTAAAGTTGTTAGAAAATAATGAGATTTAATTATGCTGAGTCTTCTTTTGTCCACTTTCTTTATTAACCTGTTTGGCATTTTTAATTTATTTGGAATAAATAAGAACTTACTAACAGCCCAAATTATCTATTACGCAATTGGCCTAATTGCCTTTTTTTTAGTGGCAAAAATTGGACTGACTTTTTTCAGGAGTAACGCCAAGTTTTTTTATTGGTTGTTTATTGGTTTGATGATTCTGACTTACGTTATAGGTTTCGAAGCCAATGGGTCAAAACGCTGGATTGGTTTATATTTTTTTAATTTTCAGCCTTCAGAGTTTTTTAAAATTTTTTTTATAATTTTTTTTGCTGATTTTTTTACCAGACATAGAAAGGATATTGATGAAATTTACTTCTATTTAGCCAGTTTTGTCTACTTTTTAATTCCCGTTTTAATCATTTTTAAGCAGCCAGATTTGGCTAATGCTATTACATATGTTTTCATTTATGTTGTTATGCTGATTTTTTCCAAGATACCCAAACGCTATATCTTTTATTTGGCAGCAGCAGTGTTAGCCATAATGCCTTTTGGCTGGTTTATCTTAAAGGATTATCAAAGACTAAGGTTATTAAGTTTTTTTAATCCTCATTTGGATCAGGCAGGCACAGGTTATAACATTACGCAAGCTGTAATAACTGTTGGTTCTGGAAAATTTCTTGGTCGAGGTTTGGGATCGGGTACTCAATCTAGGCTATTTTTCTTACCGGAAAATCATACTGATTTTGCCTTCTCTTCATTGGTTGAACAGTTTGGTTTTTTGGGTGGCTTTATAGTTTTGTTTTTTTACTTCATAATAGGCCAAAATATAATCAAACGTCTAATTAGATATTATTCTTCCAGCAACGAGGAGGGAATTTTTAATTATTTTTTTAGCCTTGGTTTTTTTGCTTATTTTATTTTTCAAGTAATAGTCAATGTCGGGATGAATTTAGGGATGTTGCCTGTGGCGGGTGTAGCTCTGCCGCTAATCTCGTATGGAGGATCTTCTCTAGTCAGCTTCATGATGGGGTTGGGTTTGTTACCTTAAGGTTGTTGAAGTTAAGCTGCAAATTGGGTATAATTTTAAGATGGTAAGGCTTGCTGTGATTAAAACTGGCGGAAAACAATATTTAGTCAAGGAAGGCGAGGAAATAGTAGTTGATAGACTAAATGGCGAAAAAAATGCAAAATTAAGGCTAGAGGCTCTAGCCACATTCGAATCCGACAAGGATGCTCTTCGGCTCGGCTCACCAGTTTTAAAAGAGCAAATTGAAGCGAGTTTGATAGATAATATTAAAGGCGACAAAATAAGAGTTGCCAGATTTAAGTCAAAAGTCCGTTACAGAAAAATTAAAGGTTTTCGTCCAAACTTAAGCAGAATAAAAATAGGTAAAATTTAATATGGCACATACAAAATCACAAAAAGCCGCAGCAGGAAATCGTGACTCAAGATCAAAAAGATTAGGAGTTAAGATTTTCGGTGGCCAAAAAGTCAAAGTAGGTAATGTAATCGTACGCCAAAAAGGTTCAAAATTTAGAGCAGGCGATGGAGTTTTACTATCAAAAGATTACACTCTAATTGCTCTTCAAGAAGGAAGAGTCTCCTTTCGTCAAAAGAAGGGCCGCAAATACGTCTACGTAAATAGATAAAATCTTTAGGTAAAATAGAAGCATGGATGCGGATCTAAAGGAACGGTTTGAGCAGATAAAAAAGGAGCAAGATTTGTTTATAAAGGCCAAGCTCATTCTGGCTCTGCAAAAGGATAAACAGCTACCACTGGTTGATGTTGCCAAAAATATAGGTCTAAAACCTTCTTATCTCAGCCATATTTTACGTCTCAACAAATTACCCGAACTTATAGTGGACGGTTATTATTCGCAACAAATTTCCATAAGCCACTTATTTATAATCTCTCGACTGAAAAACGTGGATGATATGTTTCAAGTCTATGAATCTGCCTTAGCTGATGATCTTTCAGCCTTGCAGACGCAAGATCTGGTTAGAGAAAAACTTTATCAGGTGAAAAATGTAGGAGAACATATCCCTCTTGAAGAAGTTAAGGCGTTTATCAATTTACTGACCAAAGAGAAGATAACAGTAAAAGTTATTCAAACCCGAATAAAAGGCAAAATAATTATTGAGATCAAAGGTGAATTGGTCAAAACTTCCGCAGAATTAAGACGAATAATGAAGCTTATTGAGGCGGGTCAGATATAAGTTATATTTTTGTCGAGAATCGGTTCTTAAATTGCTTGGAAAAGGGTCAGTAATCGAGCCAATTTTGTTGAAAGGAAAATATCTGTAAAACACTTGACCGATTATGGTGGAGATTCTAATTGCCCCAAATTCTCTGGAATCTGAAGAACGCGGTCTGTTGTCTCCAAAAACTATCAATTTATCCGAGGGAACCGTGTATTCTTCTCCTTCTTTTAAAAAACCATCCTGAATGACATTAGTTTTAGCGTAGATATAGGCTTCGTTAAGTAGAATATCGTTAACATAGACGTTAGAATTCTTGATCATTACTCTGTCACCGGGAAGACCCACAACTCTTTTAATATATTCTATATCTGGACTTGTCGGAGGTGGAGCTTTGAAAACGATGATGTCTCCTCGCTCGATAGGTCTAAATTTATAGGTGATTTTACTGGTAAAAATATAATCTCCGTTGGTGAGACCCGGCTCCATAGAAGAGCCTTTGACTTGATTAGGTTGCATGATAAAAAGGTAGATGACTATGAAGATGGAACCTACGAAAGTTATTGTTTCCAAAACATCCATCACAAAATCAATAATCTTTTTCACAATATACATAAGTATTTATTGTAAAAATTTTCAGGTTCAAATGCAAGGGTGTTGTATAATAAATGAAGGTCGTGTAGCTCAGTTGGCTAGAGCGTTTGATTCACATTCAAAAGGTCCGTGGTTCAAGTCCACGCGCGACCACTAGTATGTCTGAAAAAGCAATAGCTATGCCAGGTTTATTCTTTTGCTCCCCAAGAGATGGATATTCCGACATTATTTGGTGCATATGTATTTTCTGGATGGTCAATAATAAGCGGACCTGTTGGCGGAATTATCGGTAATTTATCTTGGCTATAATTCCACTTGATATAGGTTTTGTCTATATGGAATTTATTACCTATTTTTCAATGTTATTTTTGAGAAAATAGAAATGAAAATTGCCTTTATAGTTGTTACTACCGATGAGCCAGCTTCTCAAATTAAAAATTTAAATAAGGAGATTAAGAAGATTGGAGCTAAACTTCATCTTATTAAAAACATTCGCGGTAAACAAGGTTATGCAGAAGGAGTTAATAAGGGTATAAAGCGCGCATTAAAAGATAAAACAAATATTTTTGTAATTGCTAATCCTGATATTTCTCTTAAGAAAATCAACAAAAAGACTCTTCTTGAAGCTGCAAAGCACTTCGACATTTGGGGTTTTACCATGAAGCAAGGTCAAGAAACTTACTATGGGGGAGAAATAGATAATTGGAGAATGAGTGGGGGATTAATTACAAAAAAACCCAGACAAAGATTTGTATCTGCCGATTTTGTCTCCGGATCATTAATTTGTATAAAACCAGAAGCAATAAGGAAGCTCGGTTTCTGGGATGAAGATTATTTCCTTTATTATGAGGAGGTAGATTATTGCTATAGGGCAAAACAGGCAGGATTTGCTGTGGGAATTGATAGAGATGTTATTTACGAACATTTTGAAAACTCCAGAGGAGATTTCAATAAAGAATATTATCTAAACAAAAACAGATTAAAATTTCTTCTTAAGTACGGTTCAATTAAACAAAAAGTATACGAGCTGATCCGTGTGCCAAAAACCATTCTTGAAAACAAACGAGGTTTTTCTTTCAATTTTTTGACCTTAAATGTATCTTCATTAATTAATAAATTTCTAAATTTCATTCTTTTCCTTTTTTTAATTCGTTCTTTCTCAACTGGCGAGTATGGGATATATACATTGGTTTGGGCCCATATAGGTTTGCTCAATCCACTTGCTGACATGGGAACCACAAACTACGCAATTGCCTATCTAAACCAGAGAAAAGAAGATTATTTCAATAATCTAATTTCACTGCGGTTTTTCCTGTCTATAGCTATTATTATTCCCACTTTAATACTTTCCTCTTTTTTCAAATTTAGCTCAACTGCAATAATGTATGTCCTGCTTCTTATTCCTGTACTTTTGTCTAATTCTTTCTCTGGTTCATTTCTAATATTAACTTCTCTAAAAAATAAAATTTATTTAACCTCATTCATTTCCTTGATTTTTAATCTGCTTCTAATTACAAGTTTAATCACAAGTATTTTATTGCAAAAAAATTTGACATGGGTGTTTATTCTTATTTTTCTGTTCTATTTTATATACATTTTTTTGAATCTATATTTTTTAGAAAAAGAATCAAACTCATTTAAATTTATATTTAATACACTGATTTGGCAGAAAATTATTAAAAATTCCTTCGTCTTTGTGTTGATCTCCTTTTTTGCCGGTTTGTATTTTAAAGGAGATATTTTTCTATTAAATTACCTAAAGGGATCAAAAGATGTAGGGATATACTCTGCTGGCTATAAGTTTTTTGAGGCTTTAATGTTTATTCCCGCAAGCTATAATATTGTAGTAATTCCAATATTTGCCAAATTGCTAAAAATTAGAAAAAATGAGCTAATCTACAGAGTTAAAAGAGATTTTCTATTTTTAACAGTACTTGGACTAGGTTTTGCCGGATTATTGGCAGCTTTTTCTCCTTTTATTCTTACATTTTTCCTAAAAAATGATTATCTAAAATCAATTGACGTCTTTAGAATAGTTATTTTTGCCCTTCCACCCCTACTTATTACTTCAATTTTCCTGAATGCTTTGTACGTAATGAGAAAAGCAAAATTTGTTATCTACATCTTTTTACTGCAGGCAATTTTTAATTTAGTTCTCAATATATTATTTATTCCAAAATATTCCTATCTTGCAAGCTCCTATATTACTGTTTACAGCGAAATACTTAACATGATCCTTGCTGCTATTTTATTTAAAGTATTTTTTAAAAGTTACAGGAGCACGAAATAAAATGCTAGTTTCAATCGATGGTGGGGGATTATGCGCCAGCAAGACCAAAAGATTTGGCAATTATACCTTTAGTCTAAATATGATTGAGGCTTTAGCAAATTTTGACAGACGCAATAAATATATAATTTATTCCTTTTGCAACAAAACTCAGGATTTAATTTTACCCAGTAATTTTAAATATCAACAAATTCCGCAACAAAAATTTTGGCTTTCAGGAAAAGTAAGTTTAGCCGAATTCATAAATAAAAAAGACATTTTTTTGGCGCTTAGCCAAGCAATTCCTTTTACCAAGGCTAAGGTAATAGTCTTTTCGCATGGTTTATCCTTTCTTTTCTATAAAGATTTTTATTCAGATTCATACAACCGGTTGAAGAATCAATTAAATCAATTTATTTCCAGGGCTGATGTAGTTATTGTAAGTTCAAGCAAGGTAAAAGCCGAACTTAAAATTCTTTTTCCTAATCTTGAGCCAGCCGTTTTGCTTTATGGAATCCCTTTTGACTATCAGAAAAGTAATAAAAAGTCGATTAGAAAAGAGAAACCTTTTTTTTTGTTTGTGGGAATGAATCATCCGATTAAAAATGTCAAGTTTTTAGTGAATTCCTTCAAGGTTTTTAGAAGACAAATAAAATATCAAAACTTTGATTTGTATCTTGTTGGTGATTTTATGGAATTTGCTGATAAAAAGGCCCAAGTATTTTCTTTGGGTTTTTGCGAAAGACAAAAAATAAAGAATTTTTACGCCCGAGCCACTGCCTATCTTACCTCCTCACTATATGAGAGTTTTAATCTGCCAGTTTTGGAAGCATTGTCGCAGAATTGCCAAGTGATTGGTTTGAAATCAGCTATTATTCCGGAATTAGAAAAATATGTATATTCTGCTGATAATTTTGATGAATTCGTTCAATATATGAGTACTGTTGCATCTGGTAAAACTAAATCAATAAATCCTAATGAACTACAAAATAAATTTTCATGGAATAATTATATTGAACATTTGACAAGTTTTTACTGATTCGTGATTAAAATTGCTCTAGTTAGAGGAAAATATTTAAATAATTTTGAGGGCAAAACTTGGTACAATGGGTAGAGAAAGAGCCATAAAAATGTTTGACGGTAGAAAAACTGCAAAGAAGTTTGAAATAGTTTATTTGAAGTATGAGCATATCAGCAATAATTCTTACTAAAAATGAAGCTAAAAATATTAGTCGTGCCATAGAATCGGTTAATTTCTGTGATGAGGTCATTGTAATTGATGATTTCTCTGAAGATGAAACAGTTGAATTTGCCAAGAAGTCAGGAGCAAAGGTTTACGAGAAAAGATTAAATGGAGATTTTGCTAAGCAGAGGAACGCCGCGATGAGCAAGGCGCAGGGAGACTGGTTACTTTTTGTTGACGCTGATGAGAGAATTTCTGACGATTTAGAAGAGGAAATTAAAAAGGTTGCTATTAAAAATAAACTTGAATATGGCGTTTATTATATTAAACGACGTGACTTTTGGTGGGGGAGAGAATTAAAATATGGAGAAACAAGCAGCATTAGACATAAGGGTTTGATTAGACTAGTTAGACCGCAAACAGGTTCATGGAAAGGGCGGGCTCATGAAGTATTTAAAACTAATTTACCAGTTGGAAGTTTGACCAATTTTATCAATCATTATCCTCATCCCACACTAAAGGAATTTATAGAGGATATTAATTTATACAGCAGCTTAAGAGCTAAAGAATTGCAAATTAAAGGAGAGAGGGTTGGTTTGGTGAAAATTGTAAGTTATCCTTTGGGAAAATTTATTATTAATTATTTTTTCAAACTTGGTTTTTTAGATGGGCCTGCTGGTTTTGTCTATGCTTTCCTGATGAGTTTTCATTCCTTTTTAGTTAGAGCAAAACTTTATCAATATACAAGGTTAAGTAAAAATAGCTAATGTTTTTAGTTTTATTTTTTTTACTATCATTGGGTCAAATCGGAAGAATTTCCTTATATAATCAACAGATTAATTTTTATGTTTACGAAATTTTAGCCGCCTGCTGGTTTACATGGTTGCTGATTAAATATAAACTGCAACCCATTCTCACAACTTTTACACGTTTTAAATTTATTTATTTTTGGCTACTTTTTTTGATGTTTTCGTATTTGTTAAACATTGCAGGCTATAGCCTATTTCAAAATATAGTTGCCTTGCTTTATTTGCTAAGACTTACTTTTTATTTTATTTTTTTTATCTATTTAATTTATGAATTTAAACAAAAACAAAACTATCAGAACAAATTAGACAAAGGAATCCTATTATTTATTCTATTAACGATATTTTTTTCATTAGGGCAATATTTTCTTTATCCCGATCTGCGTAATCTTTTTTACCTTGGATGGGATCCACATTTATACAGGGCCTTCGGACTATTTTTAGATACCTCTACTTTTGCAGCTCTAATTGGTACGTCTATCCTCTACCTTTTGATTGATTTTAGAAATATATATTTGGGTCGCAATTTTAAAATTGTTATTTTGGTATTACTTTCTATTTTGGCTTTACTAACCTATGCCAGAGGTTTTTATATTGCTATACTTGTAACAGTTGCCTACTTTTTATTTAAGCAAAAACTGTTCAGGTGGATGATTGTGTTGATGCTCATTTTTATTATTGGCCTTTATCTTTTGCCTAAAAAATTTGGAGAAGGAGTTAATTTGCAGAGAACATTTTCCATCAATTCCAGAGCAGTTAATTATAAAGAAGGGTTAAAGATTTGGGAAACCAGTCCGCTGATAGGAATAGGTTACAATAGATTAAGTTATGCTAAGGAAAAATTTAGGCAAAATCAAAACAATTCCTTCGGTGATCATTCTTTGGCATCCTTAAACTCAAGTTTCTTGATTATTTTATCAACAGCAGGAGCAGTAGGCCTAGGTTTATTTATATTATTATTGTTCAAATTGACCCAACTTGGCCCTTTGGCGAAGTATTTGACAGTCTTTCTTTCGCTATATTCACTGTCAGATAATATTTTATTGCAGTCTTTTGTCTTAATGTTTTTTCTTTTGCTTTTACTTAAGGTTTCTCGTACTTAACTGTAATAGTTTTTTCGTCTTTATTTCCAGCTGAATCTGTAACATCAACCTTTATTTTATTATCACCTTCATTTAGCTTGACAGAAGTTTGCCAGTGACCTGTTGAATCAGTCACAACTGGTAAATCATTAACTTGAACATTTACTCCAGGGTCTGTTTGACCGCTAACGCTTATTTCGTCGTGTGTAGTGGTTGAATTATCAGCAGGGCTAGAAATTTCTAGTTTAGGCTTCTGGTTTCTATAAGCAACATTGTGTTTTGAGGTTTCCTTTTTTTGCGAGGAGTCTTTTATTAATCCAATAGCATAAACTTCATTATCTCCTGGTTTTAAATTACCAATTTCTGCAGAAAAGCTATCCTGAGAAGAAGAATCCATGTCCTTTACTTTGTCTCCATTAATATAAAACTCAATTTTGCTGATATGATCAAGAGTCCCTGAAACTATAAGTTGAGCACTATTGGTTGCACCGGGAATATCAGTTATCTGTATGTCTCCGATTGCTTCAGTTATATTATCGGTGATGGCGGGTTTACCTTTGAAAAAGTTACTCAACATAACAGAGCCATTGATTAGAAGCGGCAAACCAAAGGTAAAAAGTACAACTATAATAACTACAAGAAGACCAATTAAAACACCCATCCTCCGCTCGGATTGCTTTCTAGTATGACTCTCGAGTCTAGTTGGCATGGTTGAGCCGATGGTCGGGATCGAACCGACGACCTTTACTTTACGAAAGCACCGCTCTACCAGCTGAGCTACATCGGCTATTTATTATCTAGTATATAGTATAAAGTATTTCCTGAGCGGTGGACCGGATTTGAACCGGCGACCTTCTCCTTGGGAAGGAGACATTCTACCGCTGAACTACCACCGCATTTAAAACGAGGCTAAAATGACTGGTTGCTAGTCTCCTTAAAGGAGGCATACTACCACTCAAAGCCATGAACCTAGAAACTGCTCTTGTTTACTTTATAAATGACGGAATTTTAGCTGGAAAAACAAACTCTACGTTAAAGGGCTATCAATACTCTAATTCAAGCCTCATCAAGTATATCAAAAGTCTTTTCTTACCTCAAGATTTAACGAATTTAACAAGTGAGATTTTACAGGGGTTTTTAATGGACGGAATAAAGATAAGAAAATGGAACAGATATACTTTATGAACACAGTATAAAACTCTCAATGCCTTCTTTAATTGGAGCGTAAGAAAAGGTCATATTAGTATGAATCCGCTAGAATCTATACCAAAGCCAAAACAACCCCCACAGACACCAATATCACTTAATGAGAAAGAAATCCTTATGCTTCTAAGGATTGTTGCCAATATGCCCACCTGTCATTACTTTACAAAATTGAGAAATAAAGCTCTTATAGCGACATTTATATTTACTGGCTTAAGAAAGAATGAGCTTCTTAGCCTCAAATATACTCATGTAGACCTTGTGAACGGCTTTATACAGGTTGAGCACAGCAAAGGATAGAGGGAGAAAATGAGCTTCTCTATTTTCCCATGACCCGTCGTCAAGCTTTAAATCTTCTTAGACTTTTTAATATTTACCTTTCCAATCCTACTCAAAGAGGTCAAGAGAGGCGTGGTTTAGTTGGCGGGGAAGTATCAACTCTTAACTATAACATAAGGCAACAGTTGATCAAACTTCTTTCGATTCTTGGCCTAGCGGGAAAAATAGGTCCCAAGGCTATGCAACGACTTAGCCTAGAATTTAATCGTGATTTTAAAAATAATGCTTGAAAGTTGTTACGGGTTAATTTTCCTATTTATCTTCTTTTTATATCTGCTATATTAATAAAAGATAACTTTTTGATTAATAAAGGGGGTGATAAACATGAATAAAAAAATGGCAGAATGTTTTACACCGCACGCAATGATGCACAGCCTTTTTGGATTGGGTTTAGGTTTTCTTCTCGTAGCTTTGTTTCCAGCTCTTGCCTCTGCATGGTTAGGTATAATAGTCATGGCTTTGGCTATTGTGGTTGATTATCTAAGGAAATAAATTATGTTCAAAGCAAAAGATAAGGATTGGAAAAAGTCGTTGACTACAGAGCAATATAATGTTTGCCGACTGGGAGCAACGGAGCAATCATTTAGTGGGCAGTATCTTTACAACAAAGAAAAAGGGATGTATTACTGCGTTTGTTGTGATCATCCTCTTTTTTCCTCAGATACTAAGTTCGAGTCAGGCTCAGGTTGGCCCAGCTTTTATGATGTTTCCACTAAAGGTAATGTTAGACTTGTGGATGATAATAGTTACGGAATGCATCGTATTGAAGTCCGCTGCGCAAATTGCGATGCTCACCTCGGACACGTTTTTGATGACGCTCCCCAAACTAAAACTGGTAAAAGATACTGCATCAACTCATTGGCCTTAGATTTCAAATCCAAAAAATAGCATTAAGGAAGCGTAAGTTTGTTACCGGAAAAAATGAGATTAGGATTGGTGAGATGATTGGCCCGAGCTATCGGCACCCACGCGTAGCCATCTCCATAGAAATCTATAGCTAGCTTCCAAAGATAATCCCCTTTTCGCACAGTATAAGTACTGGGATGACTTATTACCTTCTCAGAGGTAGCTCCCGTACCTATTTCGCCAGTAGTTGATTGCCTAGGAATGACAGAAGGGAGAACTAATTGCTGACCTGGTTGAATAATATCGGGGTTGACAATTTGGTTGGCTTTGGCGATATCATAGGCATTAAACCCAGACCCATACGCTTCTTCTGCTATCCTCCACAAATAGTCGCCTTGTTTAACGATATATTTTTTAAGAACAGGCTTATACAATTCAGTTTGTTGATAGTTGGTTTTGGGTTTGTTCATCTTTTGGAGTGAATTTTTATGAGAGTAAGAAAATAAAAGCACCACCACAACTATTAAAACTAAGATTCCAAGAAGTAAATTAGGAAATTTTTCTCGAATAGTTGTTGAGAGTTCTTTGAAGCTGGAATTATTATTTTGTTTTGCCATAGAATTTGAATTTAGAGTAAATTTTTTCTATATTAATATAGTTGTTATTATTTTGTCAAGTACTATGAGTTTGAATAATAATGAAAAATTTAGTAACAGAGAGATCGTACATCTTCTTCGATCTGTTGCAGCAGCACATCTTATAAAAAACAAGAATAGGTTTAGAATTATTGCCTATGAAAATGCTGCAGATACTGTTGAGCATATGACGAGGGAATTAAGGGATATTTGGCAAGAAGGAAAACTGGCAGATGTTCCAAGCATCGGTTCAACAATGGCAGAAGCACTGGATGAGTATTTTAGCAGAGGAGCATCAACACATTTCAAGGCAATTTTGGCAGATATTCCTGAAACAGTTTTCGATTTAATGAGAGTTCCTTCAATTGGACCTAAAAAAGCCTACAAATTAGTTAAAACCTTCAAACTAAATGATAGAACAAATCTGTTTGAAAATATAAAAAAGCTGGGGCAAAAAAATAAAATTGCTAAAACTCCCACTTTTGGCAAAAAGTCTCAAGAGGCAATTTTGAAAGCTATTGCTATTTTTGAAGACAATACCAAAGCCACAGTGGCAAGAAGAATGCCTCTACCTTATGCCTATAGCTTAGCAATGGAAGTAATAACCTATCTTAAAAAAAGTGGAGTTGTAAAAAGAGCTGATGCTTTAGGTTCTTTGAGAAGAAAAGTTGCTACGATTGGCGACGTAGACATAGCTGTAGCCTGCAAGTACAAAGATACAAAAACTGTTCTGGATCAATTTCTGAAACATCCAAATAAAATTGCAGTGGATAATGCAGGAGAGAAAAAGGCATCGATAATAGTCTCACCTAACATTCGCGTAGATTTGCGAGTACAGGAGCAGGACAGTTACGGAGCGATGCTGCAATATTTTACTGGAAGTAAGTCCCATAATATAAAACTCAGAGAATACGCTTTAAAAAAGGGTTACTCTCTGTCCGAATGGGGAATAAAAAAAGTAAAAACCAATCAACTATTGAAGTTTAAAACAGAAGAAGAATTTTATGCCTTTCTGGGCCTACAATATATTCCTCCAGAAATTAGAGAAGGAACATATGAAGTTGAAATTGCTGCCAACAATAAAATCCCTAAGCTGGTTGAGATAAAAGATATTAAAGGGGACTTTCACCTCCACTCAAGCTACAATTTACAGCCTTCCCATGATCTTGGAGCAAATTCTTATTCGCAAATTTTAGATAAAGCCATAAAATTGGGCTACACATATGTTGGCTTTAGTGATCACAACCCAAAAATTAGTGGTTTAACTAAAAATCAGATCGTTACTATTATGAGCAAAAGACACGACTATATAAAAAAGACTTTACACAGATATACTGGAAAAATAGTCTACTACATCGGGCTTGAAACAGATATTTTGCCCAATGGAGACTTAGCACTTCCTGAGGAAGCCTTGGTTTACGTTGATTATTTGATTATTTCAGTTCATAGTGTTTTTAATTTGGACAGAGATAAAATGACCCAGAGAGTGGTAAAGGCTTTGGCTAATCCTAAAGTAAAAGTTTTAGGACATCCTACGGGAAGACTTTTAAATCGCAGAGAGGGATTTGAAATGGGGTGGGAAAAAATATTTGCTTTTTGTCAGCAAAGCAATATTGCTGTGGAGATAAATTCCTGGCCTCAACGATTGGATCTGCCAGATACTTTGGTTTATAAGGCTTTAGAATCTGGAGTTAAACTTATTGTTGATACCGATGCTCATGCTACCGAGCAAATGGATAATATGTTTTACGGAGTGGCTGTAGCCAGAAGAGGTTGGGCGACAAAAAATGATATAATTAATGCTTTGGATCAAACAGAACTTGATAAATGGATGAGGGGGTGAGTCGAATATGAATCCACTAACAATCTTAATAGGCGTTATAATTCTTTTTGCTATCTACGTAATAGTTGTCTATAACGGTTTAATAGTCTTAAGAACAAGAATAAACGAAGCTCTTTCAGGTATTGATGTTCAATTGAAAAGAAGAGCTGATCTTATCCCTAATCTAGTTGAAACAGTCAAAGGATACGCTGCGCATGAAAAAGAAGTTTTTGAAAATGTAACCAAAGCCAGAAGTGCCTTGATGAAGGCAGACACACTAGGAGAAAAAGCCAAAGCTAACGATATGCTCTCGGGAGCCTTAAAATCCCTTTTTGCCGTTGCCGAAGCCTACCCAGAGCTTAAAGCAAGCTCAAACTTTCAAGAATTGCAAAGGCAATTGGAAGATACTGAAGATAAGATTGCCTATTCCAGGCAATTCTACAATAGCAATGTTATGGAATTTAATACCAGGATTAATACTTTTCCCTCAAACGTTATTGCAAATACCTTCGGTTTCAAAGCTAGTGAATTTTTTCACGCAACTGAGCCGGAAAAAGGCAATATTAAAGTTGAGTTTTAATTGGCAAGGATGACAGTTTATAACCAAATAACAAATAACAAATTCAGAACAGTTGGTTTGATGCTTTTGTTTATTGTCTTTTTTAGTTTTGTCTTTTTTTCAATTGGAAAATATTTTGGCAGCAGCAACTCTTTTCTTATTTTAGGTTTTCTTATTTCAGTAATCTCTAGTCTTGGAAGTTACTTTTATTCGGATAAGTTAGTTTTGTTAACAACCGGCGCAAAGCCAGCCAACAAAAAAGACTACTTTGATTTTTATACTGTGGCAGAAAATATTTCTATTGCCGCTGGTTTACCAATGCCTAAGCTTTATGTGATCAACGATCCAGCACCCAACGCTTTTGCTACTGGTAGAAATCCCAGGCACTCCGTAGTGGTTGCAACAACAGGCCTTTTGAGTAAACTTAATCGAGCCGAGCTTGAAGGAGTAGTAGCTCATGAAATGTCGCATATCAAAAATTATGATATCCTACTTTCCTCGGTAGTTGCGATACTTGTTGGGACACTGGTTCTTGTTTCCGACTGGATAATGAGAAGCTGGTGGTGGGGTGGTTTCAGAAGTAATGACGAGGGCGACAATAACAATCCACTTTTACTCGTAGTCTTTATTCTTTCCTTGGTTATAGCGCCTATTGTTGCAACTCTTATTCAGCTTGCTATCTCAAGAAAAAGAGAGTTCTTGGCAGATGCCTCAGGAGTTTTAATCACCAGATATCCTGAAGGATTAGCAGAAGCCTTGGAGACAATTTCAACTGATTCTAATCAATTGCGGCATGTTTCGGGAGCTAATGCTCACCTTTTTATTACAAACCCCTTTAAAAACAAAAAACTTACAAATAGATTGGCAATTTTGTTTAGCACGCATCCTCCGATTGAGGAAAGAATTAAAATTCTTAGATCAATTTAAATGAAATTTAAGAATTTATTTCCTCTATTACTTGGTAAATTAGCATCAAGGATAATTAACTTAATCTCGTTGGGTGCAGGCTCTACTTGGCCTGGTCACATTGCTTTAAACCTTAACCAGTATTTTATTTCTGATCTTTTATCTCAGAATAAACACCTAAAAATAATTCTTATTGCTGGAACTAATGGCAAGACCACTACTGCGACTCTGCTTAAGTTTATTCTTAGTACCAGCTCCTATCAAGTTTTTCAGAACGAGGAAGGAGCTAATCTTTTAAATGGAATAGCTTCAAGTTTAATAAAAAATTCTTCCCTCTTCGGAAAAATTTCTAAAAACGTTGCTATTTTCGAGATTGATGAAGCATCATTGCCTCTAGTTTTGCAACAAATACAACCAGATGCGGTAGTTTTGTTAAACTTGTTTCGAGATCAATTGGATAGATACGGAGAAGTTGATGTAATTGCCAAGAAATGGGAAGAAAGCTTGCAAAGTCTGGAAAAAAAAACAACTGTTTTTTTAAACGCAGATGATCCCCAAATTGCTTACTTGGCTAAAAATCTAAGACCAAAAAGTGATTTTTTTGGCTTGACGAACAAATTTTTCACTAATCAACAAATTCCTCATGATGTCGATTCCGTTTATTGCCCCTCTTGCGGGCAAAAATTATTTTATGACGGTTTTGCTTACTCTCATTTAGGAGATTACTACTGCAAACAGTGTGGCTTTAAACGACCAAAAGTTGGCAAAAAAACAGACTTACCCAATCCTCTGGAGGGACTCTACAATCTTTATAATTTAAATGCAGCTGCCTTAGTTTGCAACAGGTTATTCAACATTTCCGATGATCAAATTAAAAAAGTCCTACCGCAATTTAAAGCTGTCTTTGGTCGACAGGAAGAAATAATTTATAAAGGTAAAAAGATATTTCTGATTCTTTCCAAAAATCCGACTGGCTTTAATCAATCCATTTCAGTCGTAGCTAAAAAATTTAAACAGAATAAAGATAGCCTACTAGTACTTTTAAATGACAGAATTCCTGATGGTCGGGATGTTTCCTGGATTTGGGACGTAGATTTTGAGCTTTTACCCCAAGCCAGACATTTATATATAACAGGAGACAGGGTTTACGATATGGCTCTTCGTTTACAATATGCCGATGTTGTGAACTTTAAATTTTTTAATGATTCGGCTCAGGCAATAAAAGAAGCTGTTAAAACAACTTCAAATGGTGAAACCCTTTTTATTATGCCAACTTATTCAGGAATGTTGGAAGTTCGTAAGTTTTTATCAGGTAAAAAACTACTATGAAGAAACACTATTCTCTGATTATTGGTTGGTTGTATCCGGATTTGATGAGTACCTACGGTGATCGTGGCAACATTTTAGTGTTACAAAAACGCTGCGACAGACGCGGTATTGAGACAAAAGTCCTACCAATAGAACAAAACACATCTTTAGAGGAGATGGATAAGGTTGATTTATTTTTTGGTGGTGGGGCTCAAGATAGACAGCAAAATATAGTAATGGATAATCTAAAAGGAAAAAAAGGAGAAGTGATTAAGCAATTGATAGAAAAAGGTGTACCTGCTTTATTTGTTTGCGGTGCTCCACAGCTGTTGGGTCACTATTATGAACCTGCCATTGGCCAGAAGATTGAGGGTTTGGGTATTTTTGACATGTATTCTGTACATCCGGGCCTGAATAAACCGCGCTTAATCGGCAATATTATTGCCAAAACAAATCTGCCAGAGAAGGAAATTATCGTTGGTTTTGAAAATCACGGAGGGAGGACATATTTGGGAAAAAATGTGCAACCTTTTGCCCAAGTTATCAAAGGCTTTGGAAATAATGGCGAAGATGGGACGGAGGGTGTTATTTACAAAAACGCAATTGGCTGCTATTTTCATGGACCACTTCTGCCTAAAAATCCAACCATTGCCGACTATTTAATCCAAAAAGCAGTTGCCGTAAAATACAACAAGCAAATTAAGTTATCAAATCTTGATGATACTTTTGCGGCTCAAGCCCGACAAACAATTCAGCAAAGTATAATATAATCTACTTATTATGAAAAATAAATCTTCCCTTTTGAAAAAAGATATTCTACATTTGGCTAAACTTGCCAATTTAAAACTCAGCGGCGTAGAAATTACTAAATATGAAAAACAATTTAAACAAACTTTAGATTATATTGATAATTTAGATAAACTCAAAACCGACAAAATCCCGACTACTGATCACGTTGTAAACTTAACCAATGTTACCTTCGATGATGGCAAGCCAAATGTTAGAGGTTTAACTCAAGAACAGGCTTTAACAAATACAAAAAAAAAGGGAAGAGGTTATTTTGTCGTTCCAAAAGTCTTATGAAACTTCTAGGAAAATCCCTCACAGAACTTAAAACGCTAGTTGAAAAAAAGGAAGTTTCCTGCGAGGAAATATTCGAATATTTCTCAAAAAGGGTAAAAAAATATAATAATGGTTTAAATGCCTTTCTGACAATTCAAGAAAATGAGGTTAAAAATACGCTACCTGTGGCGTTTAAAGACAATTTTTGCACGAAAGACATTTTAACAACAGCTTCATCAAAAGTGCTTGATAAATATATTCCTCCATATAACGCGACCGTTGTCGAAAGACTGTTAAATACAGGCTATTTTGTCCAAGGGAAAACGAATATGGACGCTTGGGCACATGGCGCTTCTACCGAAACCTCAGACTATGGAAACACAAAAAATCCTTGGGATCACGCGCGGTATCCAGGAGGTTCGTCAGGAGGCTCAGCCGCAGCAGTTGCTGCTTATCTTACTCCAGTGGCTATCGGTTCAGATACAGGCGGCTCTATACGACACCCGTCTTCCTGGTGCGGTGTGGTAGGATTGAAACCAACCTACGGACGAGTTTCTCGCTATGGCGTTATTGCTATGGGATCTTCTCTAGATTGTCCAGGACCAATGTCCCTTTTCGTAGAAGACATCGCACTAATTATGCAAGCAATTGCAGGTAAAGATTCATATGATGCCACAACCGCGTCAATAAAGGTGCCAAATTATTTCAAGTCTCTTACTCAACCACGAAAACTCCGTATCGGCGTTCCTGAGGATTATTTCGAAGGCGTTGATGAACAAATTAAAAAAAAAGTGGATCGTTGTATTGATAGGCTTAAAAAAATGGGGCATGAGATAAAAAAAGTTAAACTGCTTTCTCCCAAATATGCAATTTCTGTGTACACCATACTGCAACGAGCTGAAGTTTCCTCCAACCTTGCCCGCTATGATGGAATTCGTTATGGAAATGATAGGACTTACTTTGGAGAAGAGGCGAAACGAAGAATAATGCTTGGAACATATGTTCTCTCACACGGTTATTACGATGCCTATTATAAAAATGCCCAAACAGTACGTACAGTAATAATTGAGGATTTTAAACGAGTTTTTAAGGACGTTGATATAGTTGTTGGGCCAAATACACCTGTTACTGCCCTGAAGATTGGAGAATTTGCCAAATACCCTTTCTTTGGTGAACTAATGGACCAGTTAAACGAACCAGCTTCGGTAGCTGGAATACCAGCATTAAGCGTACCAGTTGGTTTAGATAAAAATAATCTTCCCATTGGTATGCAGATTATAGGCAACTATTTTGATGAAGAAACAATTTTAAATGCAGCTTACCAAATCCAAAAAGAAACAGACTATTTTGGAGTTACAAAAAAAAATCTGGAAAAATACCCAGACTAATATGGATAAATATCAACCAGTTATCGGTTTAGAAATCCACGTGGAGCTTAAAACAAAGTCAAAGATGTTTTGCCAATGCAATGCCAATTATTTTGGCAAAGAGCCAAATACTCAGACTTGTCCTGTCTGTTTGGGCCTTCCGGGAGCTTTACCTGTTCCTAATAAGAAAGCAGTAGAATATTGCCAGATGATTGGAGCGGCCCTAAACTGCCAACTGGCAACACAGTCGAAATTTGATAGGAAGCACTACTTCTATCCAGATCTGCCTAAAGGTTATCAAATAAGCCAATATGACGAGCCGTTCTGCACAAAAGGACAAATTGAAATTAGTGAAAAAAAAATTGGAATAACCAGAGTTCATATGGAAGAAGATACGGGAAAATTGATTCACGACGTTGAGGAAACCTTAATTGATTTCAATCGCTCTGGCGTTCCTTTGGTTGAGATAGTCACAGAGCCAGATTTTGATAACGCAGCAGATGTAAAATTTTTTTTAGAAGAACTACAAGTAATAATCCGCTATCTTGGCGTATCCGATGCGGATATGGAAAAAGGCAGTATGCGACTTGAACCAAACATCTCACTTAAATTGAAAGGTGAAAAAAACTTACCCAAATATAAGGTAGAAGTTAAAAATATCAATTCTTTTAATTTTGTAAAAAAAGCAGTTGAGTATGAAATTATTAGACAAAGCCAGCTGCTGGAAAAAGGCAAAAAGCCCGAACAAGAGACCAGAGGCTTTAATGAAAACAAAGGTATAACAATTTCTCAAAGATCTAAAGAGTATGCTCATGATTATCGCTATTTCCCTGATCCAGACATTCCTCCGCTTGAGTTTGCAGGGGAATATTTAAGCAAGCGTAAGGGGAAATTGCCCGAATTACCGACTCAGAAGATGGCCAGATACGTCAAAAAGCTTGGATTAAGGCAGCAGGATGCTTTTATTTTAACCAGAAGCAAGACTCTTGCAGACTATTTTGATGATCTTTGTTCCAGGCTGCGCGGGAAGGAGCAGCAAGTTGCCAATACTATTGTCAATAAAAAAATACAAACTAATTTAACCGTGGAGGAATTTATTAAGGAATTCAACAGTATGACGCGGATTTCAACAGTAACTGATGAACAAATGAAAAAAGTAGTAGAAGAAGTTATCAAAAAAAATGCAAAAGCTATCAAAGATTATACATCCGGAAAAGAAAATGTCCTCATGTTTCTGGTGGGTCAAGTAATGAGAGAACTTAAAGGACAAGCAGATGCTAAGAAAATCAGAGAGGAGCTTCAGAGAAGGCTAAAATAAGGCTTCAAATTAGCTTCGTTTTCAGTTAAAATACAGTATGTCTTTTGTGCATCTACATAGCCACTCTGAATATTCATTACTAGACGGAATGGCCAGAATGGATGAAGCTCTTGCAAGAGCCAGGGAGATGGGCATGCCTGCTTTGGCTATTACCGACCATGGCAATTTGTACGGAGCTTTCAAGTTCTTTATTAAAGCCAAAAATGCCGGAATTAAGCCGATTATTGGAGTAGAAGCTTACAAGGCAAAAAAATCCCGTTTTGATAAACAACCAGGAATAGACAAGGACCAAAATCACCTCATTCTGCTTGCTAAAAACTTGCAAGGTTATAAAAATCTTTTAGAGATAGTCACAGAATCATATTTGCAAGGATTTTATTACAAGCCAAGAATAGATTTTGAACTCCTAAAAAAATATAGTGAAGGTTTAATCGCTCTATCGGGTTGTTTAAGCGGTGAGATTTCAGAGTTGATAATGCAGAACCAAATGACGCAGGCAGAAAAAATACTAAAACAATATTTAGAAATATTTGACAGGAATTTTTATTTAGAAATACAAAGGCACCCACAGTTAAAACATCTTGACCAAGTTAATCCAGAAATTATTAAACTGTCGCGTAAATTTGGTGTTCCAATAGTTGCAACAAATGACGTGCACTACCTTGAACCCGACGATGCTTATGCTCAGGAAATAATGCTTTGCATACAAACGCAAAGAACAATAGTTGAAAAAAATAGGCCTTTATCAATGTTGAGCGTACCAGACTTTTACCTTAAGTCTCCGGCGCAGATGAAGGGTACATTTATTGATTTACCAGAAGCAGTAGATAACAGCCTTAAAATTGCAGAACAATGCAATGTTGAGATTCCTTACGGAAAATTTATTCTGCCTAATTTTAAAACTCCAGGCAATATTTCAGCCGATGAGTATTTGAAAAAACTTGTTTTTGCCAGAAAAAATAGGCTTAAAAATGCTACAGAGCAGGATGTTATAGATAGAATTAATTATGAACTGCAAATTATTTCAAAAAAGGGATACTCCACCTACTTTCTCATAGTGCAAGACTTTGTTAACTGGGCCAAGGAACATGAGATTGCGGTTGGGCCTGGAAGAGGCTCCGTGGCAGGATCATTAGTGGCCTACGTTCTTAAAATCACGGACATTAACCCTTTGGAATATACATTGCCTTTTGAAAGATTTATGAACCCCGACAGACCCACGCCTCCAGATATCGATATAGATTTTGCCGATATCAGAAGAGATGAGGTGATTGATTATGTAAGAACTAAGTACGGTAACGACAAAGTAGCTCAAATTATTACTTTTGGCTCAATGGAAGCTCGGCTTGCCGTACGAGATGTGGCCAGAGCTTCGGGCCTTTCTTATGGGCAAGGCGATAGACTTGCCAAAATGATTCCCCCTGGTAAGCAGGGTTTTCCTATGACTATAGCCCAAGCCTTGGAGGAATCCCCAGCCTTGAAGCTTGCCTATCAGACAGAAGAGGACACAAAAAAAGTTCTGGATATTGCAAGAAAAGTGGAGGGTCTTCCAAGGCATGCTTCAACGCACGCTGCGGGAGTAGTCATCTCAGATAAAAAACTCACGGAATATGTTCCGCTGCAACGGGAAACTACAGAAGGCAAGATTATTACTCAGTATGATATGTATAGTCTGGATTTGAATGCAGTGTCAGGTAATCAAGCAATCGGTCTTTTAAAGATGGATTTTTTAGGCCTTAGGAATCTGACGATACTTGAGGAGGCTTTAAATTACGTTAATAAGTCCTCCGGGAAAAAAATTGATATCCACGATGTACCACTTGATGATACCAAAACTTTTGATTTAATCAGTCGAGGTGAAACTATTGGTGTTTTTCAAATCGAATCTCCAGGCATGAGGAGACTGGCTAAAGATCTCAGACCCACTAAATTAAGCGATATCATTGCTATGGTAGCTTTATTTAGACCCGGTCCCATGGAGCTTATACCAAGTTTTCTAACTGGCAAGCAGAACCCAGGTGGAGTCAAATATCTGCACCCTGATTTGAAGCCAATACTGCAGGAAACCTATGGGGTACTGGTCTATCAGGAACAGATCATGGAAATTGCCAACAAGCTTGCTGGTTACACTATGAGTCAGGCAGATAATTTACGTATGGCTATGGGAAAAAAGAAAAAAACTTTGATGAAAATCGAGAAAGAAAAGTTTATTCTTGGTTGTCTGAACAATAAATATTCAAAGATTCTAGCTGATAAAATCTTCAACTTTATTGAAAAATTTGCAGCCTATGGTTTCAACAAGCCTCATTCCGCCTCCTACGCGTTGATTGCCTACTGGACTGCATATGTAAAGGCTAATTATCCGGTGGAGTTTATGACTGCGCTGCTTACGGCAGAACTGCAAGGTATAGCCGGTCCGCAGCGAGAAATAAAAATGGCCCAAACCTTAGAGGAATGTAGACGCATGAAAATAAATATTCTACCTCCCAATATTAATAAATCAATTTACAATTTTAAAATAGAGGAAGATTCGGTACGGTTTGGCTTATCTGCAATAAAAAATGTCGGTCAGGCAGCAGTGGAAAATATTTTATTAGCCCGTGATAAAGGCGAATTTAAAAGTTTTAAAGACTTTCTGTTTAGAATTGATTTAAGAAAAGTAAACAAGAAAACAGTAGAAAGTTTGATTAAAGCCGGAGCTTTCAGTGATTTCGCAAACAAGGCCACTCTTTTGACAAATTATCCAAAGCTCGTTGTTGAAATGAATGTATTAAAACAGGATCAGCACATGGGGCAATTTGGACTTTTTACAGATAGTTCTGCGTCACTTAATTTAAAAGATAACTTTAATCAGGTTGAAGAATTTAGTGAAGACGAAATTTTTCTAATGGAGAAGGAAATAATTGGCTTTCTAATTAATAAAAATCCATTAGCTAAATTTAAAACAATAATTGATAAAAAAGCCTCCAAAAAAATTGGTGAAATAACAATGGATGATACAAATAAAAGTCTCATTCTTGTTGGAATTGTTAGTGGAAAAAAAATAGTTAAAACCAAAAAAGACAATAATGACATGGCTTTTATTTCATTATTTGATGAAACGGGATCAGTAGAGATAGTTGTTTTTCCAACCTTATATAAAAAACTTGCTGATCTTTTTTATATTAATCAAGTGATAATTTTTAAAGGTAGAGTCTCAGAGAAGGAGAGTAAGCTTTCTCTCATTTTGGAAAATGCAACTAAGTTAAACTAAAACTCAATGAGCCACATTAAAATAAATAAGAGCTTAGATTTGGTTTTTCACAAGAAGAATAACTCAAAAGGTGAGTATAAGTCTTCCAATAAAAAAAAAATATAATCCCTTTCAATATTTT
>Ga0209515_10000701_pt1 | contig 59209 bp, 20 predicted proteins | sample Subgroupgradi54m_FD_187454 | JGI IMG/M metagenome (GOLD analysis project Ga0209515, IMG submission 187454) | Subsurface groundwater microbial communities from S. Glens Falls, New York, USA - GMW60B uncontaminated upgradient, 5.4 m (SPAdes)... ... | reverse complement strand
GACCATTACTCCGGCGGTGCGCAACGGCAAGGTCGATGTTTTGTTGAAAGTCGAGATCAGGGACATTGATAAAGCCAACAAGGTCGGCGCTGACGTGGCGTTTTTGACCCGGGAAGCCCAGACGCAATTGTATCTGGATAACGGTCAGACCATTGTTCTGGCGGGGTTGATCAAACACAATGATGGAGACAGCGTCAAGAGAGTGCCGTTTTTAAGCAGCATCCCCATTGTGGGTGCGCTGTTCCGCAACCGCAGCACCCCGACGCCCAATACGGACACGGAGCTGGTGGTCACATTGACACCGACCATTCTTAAGGGCAAGAAGTACGCGGTCCAGGAAGCCGCGTACCCTTCCAAAGCCGCGAACGATTTTCAAGGCGAGATCAATGCACGTTTTGAAAAGACGCCGTTGAATTTTGGGGCCCCGGCCGTTAATCCCCCCCTGCCGGCGGGGTCGGTCATTCCCGTCACAGGAATAACGTCGTATATCCGTTCGGTGCAGATGAAGATCTCCCAGGCGATCGCGTATCCCTATGAGGCCATGCAGAAGAACTGGCAGGGAACGGTGAAGTTGAGGCTGCGCATCGCCAAAGACGGCTCTTTGTCCGAAGCAACGGTCGCGGAGCCTTCCGGACACGACGTATTTGACCGGGACGCTTTGAATACCGCCAAAACAGCGGCCCCATTCCCCGCGTTCCCTCCGGACATGACCGGCAATGACCTGGTCGTGACAGTCCCCATTGTCTATAGTCAGGGCAGCGTCCTTTCCAAGGGCGCGGACACAACGATCGCCGCAGCCCGCTGATCTCCTATCATCATCACAAGTGACAAAAATAAAAATCGTGGTATAATGCTCGCTTATGTCCTGTAGGATCATAACGGTTTTCAGCAATAAAGGCGGGGTCGGCAAGACCTTTGTCGGTGTCAACATCGCCACCGCTTTGGCCCTTAAGGCCAAGAAAATCCTGATCCTGGATCTGGACGTGCAGGCCGGCCAGGACATGGCCCGCATGCTCAATCTTGTTCCCACCCAATCCCTCGTCGATCTCCTGGCGGCCATTGAGAAGGACGAGAAACCCGACATCATCCGCGGCTATGTTTTGCGCCATACCAGCGGCCTGGAATTCCTGCCCGGCGTCACGCATATCCGCCAGACCGGACACATCACGGCGGACAATATCCGTCCTTTTTTAAAAAAAGCGGCTTTAATTTATGAGTACATTATCGTGGATGCCGGCAGCGCCTTCAGCGAAACGCTCATCAGTGTTTTGGATTCTTCCAATTTGATCCTTTTGGTCGCGACACCGGACATTTTGGCCGTCTATCAGGTCAAGGCGACCCTCGACATCATCCAGAGCCTGCATTATCCTTTAAAGATGGTCAAACTCGTTCTCAACCGCGCTGAAAGCCGCGGCGGGGTGGCCTGGCAGGAGGTCAAGTCGGCGCTGGCCTGCGACATTTTCGCCCTCGTTCCCTCCGACGGGAAGACCGTTGGTCTGGCGCTCAACCGCGGGGTCCCCTGCGTCATGGACAGCCCCAAAGCCCGCGTGTCCGAGTCGTTTTTTGAGATCGCCGGCAAACTCGAACTCGAAGACATGTATGTGCAGGCCTCCGATGTCATTAAGGTGCGCGCGGCGGACACGCAGGCCCAGAAAGGCAATGAGTTCTGGGAAAAATTCGGCATTGCCCCCGGCTCTTCATCGCCCGTCGCGATCTACAAGCAGGAAGAAGACGAGGTCATCAAACTTAAAAAAGCCATCCATCAGCGTTTGGTCGAGCGCATGAACGTGCAGAAGATCTCGCCCGAGGCGCTTTCCGACCCGGCGCAGGCCGCCAATATCCGCAAGGCCGCGGCCAAGATCGTTTCCGAATTGCTGGCCGAGGCCGCCGGCGCTTTCATCGCTTCGCATGAGGAGCGTTCGCGCTTAGTGCGTGAGATCGTCAGTGAAGCCCTCGGCCTGGGGCCGCTGGAGGATTTCCTGGCTGACCCGGAGATCAATGACATCATGGTCAACAACAAGGACGAGATATTTATCGAGAAGCGCGGCAAGATCATTTTGACCAACAAACGCTTCATTTCCAACGAACAGGTGCGCGCCACCATCGACCGCATCATCGCCCCCCTGGGCCGGCGCGTGGACGAAAGCGCCCCCATGGTGGATGCCCGTTTACCCGACGGCTCGCGCATCAACGCCATCATCCCTCCCCTGTCGCTGGGCGGGCCCATGATCACCATCCGCAAGTTTGCCCAGGAGCGTTACACCGTCGACGATCTTTTAAATAAATTCCATTCCTTGTCCCAGCCCATGGTGGATTTTCTCAATGCCTGCGTCATCGGCCGCAAGAACATGATCGTTTCTGGCGGCACCGGTGCCGGCAAGACAACACTTTTAAATATCGTTTCGCAGTTCATTCCCGACAATGAACGCATCATCACCATCGAGGACGCGGCGGAGCTGCGTTTGGTGAAATCTCACTGGGCGCGCCTGGAGTCCAAACCGTCCAACATCGAAGGCCGCGGCCGCGTGACCATCCGGGATTTGTTCATCAATACTTTGCGCATGCGGCCTGACCGCATCATCATCGGCGAATGCCGCGGCCCTGAAGTCCTGGACATGCTCCAGGCCATGAACACCGGCCACGATGGGTCCCTGACGACCCTGCACGCCAATACCCCGCGCGACGTCCTGGCGCGGTTGAGCTCCATGGTGCTTCTGTCCGGCATTGAACTGCCCCTGCGCGCCATTTATGAAATGGCCGCGTCCGCCATCAATGTCATTGTCCAGATCTCCCGTTTTTCCGACGGGTCGCGCAAGATCACGGCGATCACCGAGCTGACCGGGAAAATGGTCGAGGGCCTTCCGGAACTCAAAGACGTGTTTGTTTTCAAACAAAAAGGCATCAATGCCGACGGCGTGGTCCTCGGGGAATATAGCGCCACCGGCTACGTGCCCAAATGTTTCGAAGACTTCCAGACCAGGGGCATCCCGCTGTCCAAAGCCGTTTTCTCCGCATGAGATCGCACAACCGCACCATCATCAATGTTTCCAGGCAAACGGTTTTAGCGAATAGCGGCGCGGCCGCCGATACGTTTTTGAAACGCATGGCCGGATTGCTTGGCCGCGATCGCCTCAATTCCGGCGAAGCCCTGGTCATCATTCCCTGCCGCGGTATCCACATGCTGTTCATGAAATTCCCGATCGACGTCATTTTTATTGACCGCGCGAACACGGTGGTGGGCTTATGCCCCAACATCCGCCCTTTTCAATTTTCCCCGTTTTTCCCGCGAGCCCACAGCGCCATTGAAACCCCTGCCGGCACCATTGCCGCCTCCCAAACACAGATGGGTGATAGTATTCAAATCGGTTGAAATAATATCTTAAATGGTGTTTAATAAACGTAGAAATTTCCAGTCTGGACATTATTGGGGAATTTTATGGGCGTTGTTTATAAACTTACCGAAGACGTTGTCTCCTTTATTATTGAACGCAAACAGGAAACCCCCCGCCTGTCCTGCCGGGAGATCGCTGGTTTGGTCCACGAACGGCATCAAAAGGTCGTTTCCAAGTCATCGGTCCATGATGTTTTAAAAGAACATGGTGTGGTCATCCCCCGCGGCCGCAAGCCCAAGATCAAGTTCCAGATCCCCCCGGAGAAGAAACAACAACTGTTCGCCAATGTTGCACCCGGCGTGGTCTTCCAGCTCCCCGCGCCCACTCTCAAGCCCGTGCAGCCAGCCCCGCATACTGCGGCACAGGCCCCCAGCCCATTAGTAAGGGGCGAAATTCAGGAACGCATGGGCGAGATCTTCATCAAAGCTGCTTTTTGGGATCTTTTCCCCCGCCCCCTATGGGGGATCAAGAGACTGGAAGATATTAAGTCATTGAATTTAAATAACTTACAAGAAGAATGGGGATATATATCTACCGTGGTTGAAGGTTTAAAGATCGACCTGGAAGATGGTTCTTTCGTTGAGATGGACAGCCGTTTTCAGACCCTTGGTCCAAGCAAGGCTGTTTTTCCCGCAAACATTGAGCGCTGTACCCAGGAAGTCGCAGATTATATCCTTAATAATATCAATCCTTTATGCATACGCTCCACGGGCGAGAACATCACGGATACCGCGATCCTTAATTTTTTTCAAGCCGCTGAGGGCATCACCGATAAAGGCATGACACAGGTGTCTTTGTTGGGGGCAGGGGGAATTGCCCTGGCCCAATTTGCCTGCTCCCCCCGTCAAAAAAGGAATACTATCCTCGGAATACCAGTCAATCTAAAAGTGGAGCAAAATGACCATAAATTTCGCTATTTCGGATTAAAAGTGGATGGATATGATGAAAATATGTTACTTTTATCAAACTTTGACCCACATATTTCAAATGATGAAATTGCGCGCATTTTCAAAGACCGCCATCCTCCGGTTCAAATAAACATGTCCCCTTTGGCGGACAGCCCCCAGGAGGATATTGCGGACCAGCCGGCATGGGTTCTAGCTCGGCTTAAAGCCCGGGCGCACGCCTTTTTCCCCTCCGATCTCGGACAAGATGCGTTTGAGTCGGTTTTAGCCCTTAAAGGGGTTATTGAGCGAGGTAAGCACATAACCCTTCTGACCCCCATTTCTTACGCGTATTCCGCCCTTTTGCGGCAGGCCGCGGACAATGTCAATGCCCTGAATATCCGCGATGAGAACGGGCATCGGGTCCTGTGTCAAATAGCGTCGGAAAACAGCGCGGATTTTTAGGCCCCAGGGGTTGACACCCCTTATTTTATATGGCATACTTTGTTTATCTTTTATGAGGACCAATAGCCCCTTTTGAAAAGGGACTTTGACATAGATAAAGGCCCTGGAATTCCGGCTCCTTGAATGAGGTGGTTTTTTAAGGAGCGGGCCTTAACCGCCTTTACGGGCATGTGGGAGCAGCCGCGATGATCCTTAAGGATATCAAAGGACAAAATCTCATCGAATACGCGATCGTCGTGGCCTTGGTGTCCGCCGCTATGGCGGCCATGAGTACCTACGTGTTCCGTTCCGTGCAAGCCACCCAGAAGGCGGTGACGCAGGAGCTCGCCAATGAATAAAGCACAATGAGGAGGATTTTATGTTGAAGAACAAAAGAGGCCAAAGCACAGTGGAATACATTCTGCTGGCCACCGCGGTCATCGGTGCGATGATCTTTTTTACCACCGGCGATAATTCGGTGCTCAAGACCCGTTTGGGCATTACCCTTAACTCGACCGCCAACAGCATCGGGAGTATAAGCAACCGTTTGGTGAACAGCCAGGGGCCAAGCCCTACCGGAGTAACTCCCGGGCCGGGCGTCACGGTAAACCCGACGACCGGATTTCCCCAGTAAAGAAACAACATTCATAAATGGAGGAACATATGTTTAGAAATTCATTGAAAACCAATCCAGGGCAGACCCCTCGACTTCGCTCGGGGCAAAACACGGCAGAATACGCGCTGTTGATCGCCTTGGTCGTTGCGGGCGTCATTGCCATGCAAACCTATGCCCAGCGTTCTTTGCAGGCAAGGATGCACGATGCCAGCCAGTTTTTGACCGCCCAGCAAATCGGCAATACCGCGGGCACAAATCAGTATGAACCGTATTATTTGAAAAGCGAGTATGATGTTAACCGCACCGCCCAAGAAAATAAGCGTCAGGGCGTGGGTTTGGTTGCTCAGGATTCGAGCAGCAACCGTAGCAGGAGCGGCTCTCAGGTGTCAACGTACAACAGGACAGGCGGCGGTGATTAATATAAAATCGTACCTTTAAGGAGGATGTTCTATGTTGATCCATTTCAACAAAAAAAGAGGACAAAGCACCCTTGAATACGCGGTGCTGGTCACCATCATCATCGGTGCGCTGTTGTCCATACAGTTTTACATCAAGCGCGGGGTGCAGGGCCGTTTAAAGAGCGCTTCCGATGACATCGGCGACCAGTATTCGGTGGGGAATACCAATGTCATCAAAACCACCAAAACGTTCAGCCAGACCAAGGATAAGTTCGGCGTGGATGGACAGGGCATATCCAATACGGCATTGACGGCCCCCGAAACCACCAATACGGTGGAAAAATCGGTGATCGCTAACACCGAAATAGAATACATGGGCAGGTAAAAGGGAGTGCGCATGATCAAAATAAAGGGGCAGACCCTTCGACGGTGCTCAGGGCAAAGCACGGTGGAGTATCTTTTGCTGGTCACCGCGGTCATTGCGGTGACCATCGCGCTCACCGGGCCCACCGGAGTGTTCCATACCAGATTGCAAGACGCCATCACAACGACCACCAACGGTATGGGAGACATGGCTGACCGGCTGATGAGGGCGACCAATCCTAAATAGGAGGGACGACTCCATGGCGCGCGGCATAAGCGGCAAAAAAGGCCAGAGCTCCCTTCCCGAATACGTGGTGACCTTCTTTCTCGTCATTGCCGCGGCCGTGGCCATGACGGTCTATATCCAGCGCTCCCTCCAGGCCAAAATCAAAGACAGCAGGGATTACATGGTCAGCGTTGCCGCCAATGAATGTGGCCCCGATTGCAGGGCCGCGGCCGGGATCAGCGGAGGCAGTATCCCCCGCGAATATGAAGCGTATTACGGCAAAGTTGATTCCCAGACCAGCCGCAACAGTGAATCCAGGTCTTCCCTGGCGGGCGGTACGCACCTCGTCAATGGGACGGCAAGATTGTATGATGCACGGCGCATGACCAATGAAACCGTTGAAACGACCAGCAACAGCGAACAACTTCCGCCCGGGGCCGCGGCCGGGGACCAATATGGGAAATAGGGGCCAGACAGTCGTCGAGTATATCGTCTTGATCGGGATCATCACGGTCGCGCTTTTTTACATGGGGCCCTTGTTCAAACGGGGCGTGCAGAGTTTGGTGAAAGTGACTTCCGACCAGATCGGCGGTCAACAGAATGCCGAGCAGGATTTCAAGGACGCTAATGACCCTGGCGCGACCGGCGGGTATCTGGTGTCATCCAACACAGTGGTCAACAGCAGTGTCAGCAAAATTGTCAACCCACAAGGCCTAGCGGGCGGCATTGACACCTCTGTGGAGGAGACCACGGACACGACCACCAATGCGCTGACGAATCTCGGGAACCTTAATCGATAGCAGGGGCGATTATTAATCGCCCGTACAATCGGAGATCGCAGGGATGTTCAAATATTTTCAAAGATGCCGTAGAGATGACCGGGCGCAAAGCCTGCTCGAATTCACGGTTTTGATCATTATCATCATGGCGGTATTTTTAAGCATGAGCAGTTATGTCAAACGCGGCATTCAGGGCCGCTGGAAAAGCGCCATCGACGATTTTTCCGACCAGTATGATCCCAAGCAGATGACCAACGGGACCACGTTTTATTCGGCTGACACCGAGTCCAGCACAAATATCACGACAGCAGATAACACCACCAGTCGCGTAGACAACAGCCATTCATTTGAAAGACGATCGAGTTACATGCAGGTCGGTCAGGAGGGCGATGATTTTAAGAAGATACCGTAATGGGCAAGTCCCGCATTCTGCGGGACAGGCCTCTCGACGTTGCTCAGGGCAGGCGGCCACGGAACTGGCGATTTTTGGTGCCATCATTATTTTTGTGCTGGGCGCCATCATCCGTTCCGCGGTCTCTTCGGGCCAGTCACAGGACGCCTCGCTCAAGGCCATGCGCAATGCCCTTGTGCGATCTTCCAAAAGTAATGAGTTTGACACCAGCCGCGCCAGCGCCTCGGTGCTGTATGTGGAAGACCGGTTAAGCCCGGATTTCGGCAAATACGGGTCCACAGAGCGCGCTCCATTCATTGCCCAGGGTTCGGGGGTCATGACCAATATGCTGATGTATCAGGCGCACCCGGATGAACTGCAGGACCCCAAACATGTGCCAGTTACGGACATGTTCATCAACGGCAAACATTTTGTCTTCACTATGGGAAAATTGGTCTACAAAAGATTTTCCCCTTCCGCGGGCAAGACCAGCGTTGAAACGGACGATGTCTTGGCCGTTTGCCCCCCGGATGACAAGTGCACGTTCACCATCCTTGGACAGATCCCCGGCCATCCGGCGCAAAGCACCGGCTGGGCTCCCGCCTGCAACGGCGGCCGCGGATGCCCGATGTTTTATCAGGTGATCGTCAATGCCAAGGACCCGCCGCCGCTTTCCGATGATGCCAGCGATGATCTCCAGCAAGAAGCGAGGGAAAAAAGGTTTTGTGTCAGCGACCCCTGTCCGGGGAAGTTAAGCGTGCAGGAGCGTTTTGACCTTAACCGCGACGGCAATTTTGCCAATGATCCGCCCTTCGGCCTTTATAATGAGATGGCCTGGCAATGGCGGGCTGTGTGGGCCAATGAGGCCAATGGCGATGATGACAAGGCCCTTCATATTGATGAAGAGAGTGCTGTTTATCCGTCATTCGACGTGGACGGCGACGGCCAGGAAGAAACCATTTATCATTTCGATTATGATGGCAATGGCGCTGTCACTGGCGCCGTGGTGTTCGACAATCAGGAAGGGGACCTTGATCTGGGGGGCGATGCGGCTGCTACGGGCAAGGTAGGACTGCTCAATGATATGTCCATCCGGACGCGCACGCGTCCAACCGGCGGCTTTTTGACCAACTACCTTTCGGTACAGCAGGGCAAGGCGTGGCGCCTTGACAGGACATTTGTCCGTTCGGTCAACCGCAAGGACCAGGAGGACATCGTTGAGAGGCGCGTGCAGTTGTCCAGTGACACAGGGCGCATGTGCGGCAACCCGGAGAACCCCGACGTTGAAGCCTGCGGCAGCTGTCTTATGGCCAACAGCGGCAAGACTTGTTTCGATCGGGGGACGAAAATATTATACGTGCGTTCGCGGATACCGGACAAGGGCGGGCATTTCTGGAAAACAGACGCGTCGGGACAATTGAATTTAGGGAAATAAAGGGGACATAATGCTGGTTCAACGCGGACAAAGCACTCTCGAGTTTGTTTTCGCCATGATCGCAGCAATGTTCCTGTTGTACGGCATGGTCCAGGTGTTTCGCTGGGTCGGTATGGACGCGGCCCAGCGTCAGTACGCATACAACGTGTCTTTTAATAAAGCCATGACCACGGGGAACATGGAACAATTGCAACCCGCTCCTTATCATCCCTCGAGGATCAACGCATCTCCCGGGGTGGATCTGGGGCAATGAATATGAAATATTTTTTTAAAAGAAAATTTTGGGGACAGACCCCGCATTTTGCGGGGCAGGCATCGGTCGTTTTGATCCTGCTGGCGGCCATTGCGCTCATCTTTTTTGCCGTCACGCTCAACTGGGGACGGGTGTCGCAGATCAAGAACGTGACGACCACGGCGACCACCAATGCGGCCGCGGCCACTGTTTCGGGCATTGCCAGTTACGGGCAGTCCATCATCAAGAGCCAGTTGGACGGGACGCTTTCAAAATGCACGTTCAGCTCCTGGTTCAAATACCTGATCGTTGCGGGCATTCTGATCGCCATAGTCCTTTGTTCGGGAGTATGCGCCCCTGCTTTGTCGCCGGCCATAAGCGCCGCTTTGGCCACGGCCATAACGATCGCTGGGGTCACAGCGGTTTTGCAGATCGCCGTCATTCAGCCCGGAATGTCGCGCGCGTGGAACAAACAGCAGGCCACCTTGCCCGTCAGCGACCAGTTCCTGGAGCAGGGCCTCGCCACCGGCGCCCAGGATTCTGTCGCGGACCAGACCAAGATCGTGGATTATTTTGACATGAACGTCAACGGGAAATTCGGGCCCGCTTCCGGCGATACGATCAGCCGGTATGGGTTTTTCTACACCGAGCGTTTAAAGGCCCTGAAAAAGCCACTTCAAAGTTTGAACATCACGGTGTTTTTAGACGGGCTCAGGAAACTCCGCAATAAATTGTCGGAGGGCTGTCCGAATGGGAAGGCCTCTTACGGCAATGACCCGCATTGCAATCCTTGTTGCCTGCCTTTGACCACGACCGGAGGCCCTTTGATCAAGGGCGGCGTGCGCGTGCGGCCCGCGAATTGTCCCAATGACCTGGTACCGCCCCAGTGCCCGGCCGACTATCCCTTCATTTATGACCCTTCTTATCCGGATTATAATAGCGGCGGAAGCTTCCTGGCCCGGTTCGGGGTGGACACGGAAAAGAAACCGTTCGAGACCACTAAAGCCCAGGCCAAGGGGATATTTTCCATGTTTTGGGACATGAGCGGTATGTCGTCTTCCAGGTTCGACCCGGCAAAAGTAGCGACGAACCCGCAATTCGGGTTAAAACCCGACAAGGTAAAAGCCCCGGATAATACTCAAGCGGTGATTTATAACGATGACGGGAGTGTAACTCCGATGTGCGCGGAACAGAAGGATACTTCGCAGGGATTTTGGTGGAGAAAAGGATCGGACCAATTTTGTTCCACAACCTGGCCCTATAATCAATGCGCCAGGACAGCCTGCAAGAAGGACTCCTGCAATCAATGTACGCCGGCGACGGCCGCGGACTGGCCGGAAGACCCGGCGGACGATATCGTGTATTCTCTCAAAGATTTTTATCTGTGGTCCAGACAACTTTTGAAACAGGACGACGCGACCCTGCGCGGCCGTTTGAATGAATGGTATCCGGAGGTCGCGTTCTGGGTCGGCCCTGAATGCAAAGCCGACGGCAGCAATGCCGTGGTCTGCCAGAAAGGCGGAGGGGCTTTGTATAAAATTGATGACCGGTTGACGTCTTGGCGGCTGATATTGACGGCGTGGCTCAACAGCGATGAGGATGATGTGACCACGGATGATCTTTTGAACGATTACTGTACCAGAACCGGACGCTGCATAAGTCCGTATTTTTTCGCGAGAGAGCAGGCCTGGTGTGTGCCTCCTGCTCCAGGTACTTACTATTTGACCAACCCCGAAGAGATTGACTATATTCAAAATCATGATACCTGTCCCGGATGCTATACCAATTCCGATGGCTCCACCCGTGCTTTCACAGGCAATAAATGGGGTAGTCTTAACAGCGTGATCGCCTGCTTGGATTGGAACTCTACCAATGACGTGCGGTTTAAAAACTGTTTGGATGCTCTGGATGCTATCACGTGTTCCGGCTCGCCCTTGCCGTCTGAATGCCAAAATTTACCAGGGGCGCCTGCTTACGATGCTTGTGCTATAGCACCGTTTGCGGATTGGTTGACCCAAGCCATCGCGGCGGCCACAGATTCAAAGGGTAAGGACAAGTTGACTCAATGCCAGACAGCCATCAGCGGGGCGCAATGCACCCCTTCCAGTACTACCATACCACCCTCCTGTGGCGACGACAAATTGCCGCGATCATTGAATGACCCTGTGAAGAACCCCAAGCCGGCGTTCGGGGTCACCTGCCCCAATCCTTCAGCTTCGCCATTCAGGCAATGGGTGGCTGACAGCTATGCCAATGCCCCGACGCAGGTGAATAGTGTTAAAGACAGGTTCAAATTTCTGACAAAGCTTAAGCAAAAGGCCAAGGCAGCGTTGAAAGCGGCTGCTGACGGCAAGTTGTGGCTGGATGATTTTCTTAACGGACCAGCTGAGCCAGGCCATCCAAACCCAGATACAGATGCCGTGCCCAATCTGCTTAGGGCCCGTTTGGGTTTTGAGGGGTATATTAAAAAATTGCCGAATTTCTTGATATACGGCTGGCAAAGCCACGATCCCAAAAATCCAACGGCGCCGGGACGCTGGCATATGGTCCGCTCCGAAGGCCTGATACCTGGCAAATGCCCGAGCAAGACAGGTGAAGACACCTGCGGCACCGTTGCCCAGAATGAACATAAGTTCCCCTGGATCTATACGTACACCCACGCCTGGGGTACGAGAAAATGTTATGATCTCAAAGATTACACCGGCAAGATCCTGGTGCGCCTGACCCGCTGGGACGAGGAGCGCCAGGCGCAGGTGGGTTTCAATAATAAGGTCTCTCTGTGGGATTTCCGTTTCAGCAAACCCGGACTGGATACTACGGCCGCGCCGCCGGCCTCCGACCTGACGGTCTTCTGTCAGGGTCGGGGTTTTGGGCCGGCCGGGGACTATATTTTAAACAACCCCAACGGTACGCTGGAGGACAAAAAATCCATCCAGGAGGCGTTCATGCTCAACACCAGCCGTAGTGATCCGCTCAATGTGATTCCCGGGCGCTGCTGGGACACGGTGGAGGCATTGTTAAGCACGGGGACCAAGACCACAGCATGCGCCGCGTATGATGCCCAGATCATAGACAGCGATGAGCACGCGCAAATGACCGCCAAATTCGTTCCCTGTCCGGCAGGAGCGTTTTATGATGACAAGACAGTGGGCAATTATTGAGAACAAGAACGGTCGGGCCCTGATCGAATACGCGGTGCTGATCATCATCATTCTGACGGCGCTGTATTGGATGAAAGGCCCGATCGCGCGCACGTTTTACGGACGATGGAAAACCACCGGCGATTCTTTTGCCTTCGGCCGGCAATACGATCCCAAACGCACCACCGAGTGCGGCCATTATTACAAGATCACGGATAAAACGTGGGTGTGGGCCGATGAGCGTTGTTTCGACAGCGGACGCAGCGTTTGCGCCACGGCTGTTGACGTTGCCGTCTGTGAAGCGGGCGTTATCCAGGGATGTTCCGGCAATTGCGGAGAAGCCAACACCGATCCGTTTTACAAATGAAAAATCAGGAGCAGCGATATCATGTTTGAAATAACTTTATTTTTGTGTTTTATCGGCGCCGGCACACTCGCCTATGTTCTCGTCCCCCTGGCCATTGCCAGGACCAAGGAGATCAATGAGAGGAACGCCAAGAACCTTGCTTTAAAGATCGACGTCCATTTGCAGGGCATGAACCTGCAAAAAGCTTATCGCCTGCAGTTGCTGGCGCCGGCGGCTTTTGGTCTGGCCGGCTTTGTTCTTTTTCATGATGCCCGGGTATTGGGGGTTTTTGTCGGGATCGCGCTGGGGGTCATTGTCCCGCGGCTGTACGTCGGAAAACTCATCCGGGGCCGCAGGGCAAAGTTCAATGAACAGCTCATGGACGCTTTGATGATCATGTCCAGCTCTTTTCGGGGGGGCTTGAGCTTGATCCAGGCGGTTGAGGCGGTCACCGAGGAAATGCCAGAGCCCATCAGGCAGGAATTCGGCATCGTGCTCGGTGAGAATAAAATGGGCGTGGCGCTCGACGAGTCGCTCAATCGGCTTTACCAGCGCATGCCCTCCCCCGGCCTTCAGCAGATGATCACCGCCATTTTGCTGGCGCGCGAGACCGGCGGAAATTTGCCGCTCATTTTTTCGCGCATCGTCACCACCATACGCGAGCGCAGGAAGATCGAGCAGAACCTGCAGACCCTGACCGTTCAGGGCAAGATCCAGGCCGCGGTCATGACCGGACTGCCGGTGGTTTTCGTCTTCGGCGTTTCGGCCACCAACCGCAAATTTTTTGACCCCATGCTCCACACGCCCGACGGGCAAAAATTGGTGGCCCTCTGCTTAGTCCTGTGGTTAGTCGGGGCCCTGAGTATTTTGAAAATTTCTACGTTTAAGGACGTTTAAAGGGAGATACCGCCATGCTTGTTTTACCGCTGATGTTCGCTTTTTTCGCTGTTTTCGCCCTGGCGCTGGCTTTTATACCCGTCAGCCGTCCGACCCTGAAATTGACTCCGGCCGGCCTGAACATTGAAGGCATGGAACCGCCCGTTGTCGTCAAGCCGAAGAAGAAGAGGCCGCTGCAGGTTGTTTTCGGCATCGTCGCGAAACTCGCTTTTTTTAACAAGCCCCTGGCCGCCCTGCCGCTGGGCAGGCGCATGGCCGCGGACTTAGGGATGAGCAGGACCTCCATTTCCGTCGAGGAATTCTTTTTGGTCAAGGAGATCCTGACCCTTTTTTTCTTGTGGATGAGCGTGTCATACGCTGCTAAGGATGCCCTGCTGTTTTTTGTTCTGATGAGCATCGCGGCTGGGTATATGCTTCCCGAGTTGTGGCTGAAGGCGCGCATCAAAAAGGTCAGGGACACGATTTTGCGCGAATTGCCGGACACCGTGGACCTGCTGGGACTTTGCGTCAACGCGGGGTTGGATTTTATGATGGCGCTCAAATACGTGGTGGAACGATCTCACCCGTCCGTGATCATCGAGGAATTGAGGAGCATGATGCAGGAGATCAACGTGGGCAAGCCGCGGCGCGACGCTTTGCGTGACATGGCGCGCAAATATGAGATGCCCGACCTCTCCACCTTTTCCCGCACCCTCATTCAGGCCGACCGCATGGGGACTTCGGTGAGCGAGGCCCTCAACATCCTTTCCGAAGACATGCGCGAGGCCCGCTTCAGGCGCGGGGAAACCATGGCCTTGAAAGCCCCGTTGAAAATGCTCGTTCCCCTGTTGTTTTTCATCTTCCCGGTCGTGGCCATTTTGGTGGCCGGCCCCATTTTCCTTGACTTCATACAGAACAATCCCCTGCAGTCCTTGGGTAGCGGGAAGTAAAGATCAAGAAGCAAAGAAGCGGCTGGCAGACACTCTAAAGGCATTTTTCTTTTCCTGCACGGCGATCCCCTCCTGCCGGCAAATCTGCACGAGCGGAATTCCTCCCAAAGACCGCGCGGTCACTATATGATGGTTCTCTATGGACGCGTCGGATGATTTCGTTTCTACAAGCATCCACGGCCGGTCTTCTTTCAGAATAAGAAAATCCGTCTCCCGCTTGTTCCTGTCGCGCACATAGGACAGGCTGAAACGGACCCCGCTTAGGTCTTTCAAAGCATGCGTTAACGCGAGGAGTTCGACCGCCGCGTAATTTTCAAACCTTTTTGCCGGGTCGGTTATTTTCGTCCAATCGTATAAATAGCATTTGGACGCCTTAAGCAGCGCGCGCTTGATGTTTTTGCCGTAAGGCGGCAGCCGGAAAATAAGATAAAAGTCCTCCAGGCGTTTCAAGTAATTCTTGACAGTTACGGGGTTGCTTTCCAAATGGGACGCCAGGGAATTTTCCGACAGCGGACTCGCCGTCATGGCCGGAAGCAGACCATAGAGATCGTGCATCTTGTCCCTGTCCACGATACGCGTCAACAGCCCGATGTCCTCGGTGATCACGCGGTCCAGATAATCCTCCGACCATTTATTCCTGAAAGGGTCCGTGTGCTGCAGGAACGGTTCAGGGAACCCGCTGTAATTAAGCAAGCTGCTCAACGCTTCGGATCCGGCGGGGGCATTGTTCAACCTTTTTAAGATGAAGTCCATGGCATTTTGGGCATCTTCGTTATCGAGAACCGGGTTGCCGCAGACCTCCCGCAGCGTCAATGGAAACAGGTGAAAAGTGAAATACCTTCCCGACAGACTGTCCCCCGCTTTTTTGAACATGTCGAATTTGGCGGACCCGGTGATGATGAATTGGTAGTTGTCCTGCGTCGCGTCAAAAATGGACTTGAGGATGTTTTTCCAGCGCGGCATTTTATGGATCTCATCGAAACAGACCCAATGCTTTTTGTCTTTTTGCGGAGGAGTGTCCGCGGTAAAGAAAAGTTCATTGTCTTTGTACCGCTGACGGACAGAACGCAGGTCCCATGAGTAATAGAGATTTTCGTCCGCGGAGTGTTTTAATTGGAGTTTGGCCAAGGTGGTTTTTCCAGCCTGCCGCGGCCCTGTAATAAATCGCATCTGTCTGCCCCAGGCATTGCTGAAAACAATGGAAGAAATGGTTCGTTCGATCATGAAACTATTTTAAATGAATATTTAAGAAAGTCAATATAAAATTAAATGAATATTTAAAAAAGTCCAAACTGCGTGGAAACCACCTGCAGGCTTTGGGTGCCGGGAAATAAATGGCGTCTTTATGGTGAGCGCAAAAGATCGTGAGTTCCGATTTTGCGCAAGATGGCGGTGTCGCCGATCTTTTTGTAGGTTATGCGGTAGTTGATATTGACGCGGATCTCGTAAATATCGCCATAGCCGGCCATCTTTTTATTTTCCAGCGACGGATGCCCGGGGTTTTCTTGAAGGAATGCAATGGCCTTGCGGGCAAGAGATTGTATTTCGGCAGGCATCCGGCCATAAAGTTTAATGAATTTCTTGCTGGCCTCAATCCTCATCCCAGGGTGCCTTCTTCTTTCTATCCAGGATATCGAATAATTCGTTCAAATCTTTTGTTTTCGTCACCCGGCCGGCCTTAATGTCTTCTTCGGCCTCTTTTTCATCTTTTTGCCACTCCGGGGTGAAGAAATAGGCCTGGTCTTTTGGAATAGCCATCCTTTGTTCTACAATCAGTTTATTGTTTTCCATATGAACGTCAATGAGATCATCGTGATGGAGCCCCAGTTTTTTCATAAATTCTTTGGGAATTGTAATTTGACCATTAACTCCGATTTTTTTTAACATAATAATCACCTCCTCCTATCAACAAATATATCATATTTTACGGTTTTGTCAAATTACATCTTTAAGAAAATAACTAAGAACAAGACAGAATCACATTGTTGTGGCTATTTTTGTGGCTGGATTCATCTTTCTGGATTTCATGCAGAACAACCCTCTGCAGAGCTTGGGTACAGGCAAATAAACAAGCATTTTTTCCATTCTGATAATTTTCAATCTGAATTTTACACATAAGTTTCCATTCTGATAATTTCCAATCTGAAAAGGGGACACTGTATAGTGTCCCCTTTTCTTTGGTCATGTGGGATCCTTGTCAATGACATATAAAAACAGGAAAACGCTTTCTTAATATTTTTATTACTTGTATATGAGAACATTCTAAAACAATTTAAAAAAATTTTTGAGAAAAGACGTAACCCATTGAAAAATAAGCAAATAAATTCGTAAAAAATTTTGTAAAAATTTGCCGCCTATATATAATGTGTTATACTTCAGTTATTGACAATCCTTTATCCTAAAATAGCAAAAACCAATGAGCCAAAACGACAGAATCAACATGAATGAGTACCCCGAAAGCGGGGAAAGTTCTTCCGAAGCCATCCGCAAGGCCTCGGATACGTCTGTTTTGGCCTCCGTAGCTCTCCTCCCAGACACAGCCCCCGTTGTCAGCCGCTTCAACTCTTGGATCAAGACGGTTGCGATCGTGATTTTGACCATTTTTATCCCGGACCAGGTCAGCTGGGCCTTTGGTTATAACCCGGCCGTGCTTTGGGGTGACCGCATCCCGGCCATGCGCACGATCGAGCCGGGATTGCCCTTGTATCAGGCCTCGGCCCAGGCGTCCCAAAGCGTTGAATATTTGCTCAAGCAGATCATCAACAAACCCAATGCCCGCCTGCAGGTGAACCTTGACCCTGATAAAGGTGGATCCAATCTGCTTTTGGAAGCCAACGGCACCTTCACCAGCCAACGCATCCGCGCCATTACCGAGTGGTTGGACAAACCCGGAATTCATCCGTTTAACTGCGCGGTTTACGGCCTTAAGGATATTTTGGACCACGAAGGTGTCAAGCGTTCGGTGGAAGAACTGGCTGTGCTGGCTGTTTCGGTGGACTTAGTCAGCGATATCATCAAGGTCGGCGACCCGAAATTAAAGACATCGCTGTATGCCATGGACAAGGTGGCGCGGGCCTTGGGGGTTGAATATCAGAGTGTGAAGATAGCGCCCGCGGACATCGTGAAATTGCCGGCGCCTTTCCTGGCGCATTTGAAAGATGAACACTTCGTGACCGTGACCAAGATCGAGAAGGGCGCGGTGTACTTTAATGATATCGGTATTGCGGGTTCTTTGACGACACAGGAGTTCATCCAAAAATTTGACGGGTTCGTTTATATCAAGGATGTGAAGGCCGCTGGGGTCGCTTTTGAAGAAGTGCCGGAGCCGTTAAGGGCGTTTATCTGGGGCGACCGGTGGCGTGATAACAGCAAGAATTTGCCCGGGCTGACGAGCAAGAAAGCACTATTCGGAAGCATTGCCATGAACGTGGCAACGGCTTTTATCCCCGGCGCCAGCATCGGCGGCAGCGGGGTGAGTGGATTTTTGATCAACCAGGGTATCAATGCAGGCATCAATGCGGGTCTTTCCCTTGCAGGTATTTCGACCATCACTTCAGGATTCGTCCAGTCGGTCGGGGAGGCCTGCGTTGTTTCCGGCAAATGCAGCGCGAAGACGGGATTTATTTTAGGAATGGCGCTGGGGGCAGGCATTTCCTATGGGGTTGGATCGTCCGTTTCCGGAACGTTCAGTTATGGAGGCCTTGCCAGCCATCTTGTTTACGGTTACATCAGCGCTACGGTGATGTATGAGGTGACCAAGGCCATTGACAAAGCGATTTGCGGGGACCCCAACAAGGAATGTAGTGAAGCCCATAAGATCATCAAGGAAACGCTGATGGCTATCGTGCCCGCATTGGCCGCTGGTTTGGCGGTGGCTGGATTTGCCTCCGGGATGGACGCGTTGACCAACGGCAAGACCAATATGGCCAAAGATTTTGGGTTGGGCAAGACCAGAAAAGAAAAATTTGAAGCAGATGAATTGGACAGGCTGAACAAATTGAGCGATCCAAAAGATCCCGATAAAGTGAGGATCGAAAACGCCGGTAAAGCCGTTGAAGCCGGGGGCGGAAGCGGGGCCGACATCGAGAGGGCCAAAAATGCGGCAAAAAGCATCATTGTCAATGAGGCGTGGGGCAGGGAAATAGTGAAAGAGTTTGGGGAGAGGCCGTCTCTTGATGACCCGGAATATAATCAGAAGTCGAAAGATTACAACATAAAAGTCATCCAATTTTCCAGTGAATGGGTAGGAGCGCGTGATAGTTTGGGCAGGGCCATGTGGCGGACTTTGAAGAGTGAATTGCCGGTCATGATCGGCCAATTCTCGGCCATGGGTGTGCGCTTGGCTGCTTTGGGATTATGCGATAAAGGCGACGATACTTGCCGGTGGAAGGCGGACAGTACATTCTCCCGCGGTTTGGGCCAGATGATGAATTTGACCGGGGCAAATCTCACCCAGGGGAAAATGCAGGGGGATCTCTCCTGGCGCATGATCGGCCGCACGGCCCTCGGGGGCGCGGTGCGTTTTGGCGAGTCCATCGCGGTTGACCGGGTGGAGGAACATTTTATCGGTGAGGATAACAAATCCTACAGCTATCGCGAGAAGAAAGCAAATCTCCGCGTGGCTTTGTCGTTCGGCATGTCTTTCGGCAATGGTTTTCTTCTGACAGCCCTGAACAGAGCACCCGAAGAAGTCAGATCCATGAACATGGGCTTTTGGCAAACCACGCTCATGGCCGGCCTTGTTTATATGAAGCCGGCGACCGATGCCGTGTCCGGCAGGCCGTATCTGGAAAATTTTATCAACACCGGCAGTTGGGGGTCAGCCAGGAATTTTGTTTCTTACATGGACACGCTTAGCAGTGCCGGCGGTTTCAGCGCGCAGAACGCGCTGGCCATGGATAAATTGTATGAGAAGATGAAAGCCGACAATGCCGCGCAGACCACGGATGGCGGCTACACCCGCGTTGCCGGCGGCCTCATTGTTCCCACCTATACCCAGGGCGGCCAGCTTCCCGAACAAGATCTTAGAAGCAAATATGTACTGGCCCTTTTGCAGAACCATATGATAACGCCCGGACTGATGAACACGGAACACCTCATCAGTTCCCTGGGTAATCCTCTCGTTGGAAATTTTGAGACCTTGGTTGAGATCCCCCTGTCAGCGCCGCTGGCCAGACAGGAAAGGAAGGCGCGCGCCGGCGTGGCCGAGAAGAAGACAGGATTGACGCAAGCCGAACACAGCGAGATGGCAAGTTTGATAGTCAAACAGCAGGAGAAAAAGTCATTAACGCCGCAGGAAGAAGGGAGGCTGGACGCCCTGACCGGGAAACAGACCCCTGAATGGGAACGGTTAAAAATAGTTGAAGGCAGGATCGAGACAATGATGAATTGGGGCCTGACCTACCGCACGATCTTCCACTTGGTTGATGTGTGGGGCCGGGACACCAAGTTCATTTATTCCAAAAGCCGTGTCGGCGATGTTTATGTAGGCAATGGTGTCGGTAAATTCAACGGCTGCCTCCTGGGCAATGATTATTTGACCGAGGTCGATGCTGCCCAACATTATGCCGGCAGGGACGGCAAGCCGCGCAACTCATTGCAGATAGGGGATTTCACGGTCGAAGCCCCGAGCCATAATGACGACGCTTGGGGGATATGGGGGAAAGACGGGCAATGGATCCCGGTTTCGAGGGACGATCAGGCCGGAGATTTTATCAGTTCCAAAGACGAGCATGGGTTCTTGAAGAATGCTCCCAATGATCCATGGATCGAGGGCACTGTCATCGGCACCGGCACGGGCCTGGCAACGCAGTTGTCCGCGGACAAGGCGAACGTGAGGATCATCGGCACGCATCTTCTGGTGGACGCGGAAGGGAAAATTATCGAAGGCGCTTTTTCCAAAAAGGTTTTCTCCATGGGCCAGGTCTATCAAAAGAAACAAGAGAACGGCATGGAGGTCAATGATTACGCAAAGCCGCAGACAACGCAGTCCCTGGTTTCCTTAAATATTTATAACCCCCAAAGCAATGATTTTAATTTTGAAAGCAAAAAGGAAAATATTTGGGGCGCGACCCAGACCATCATATGGGACAAGAGCGGCCCGGAACTGCACCAGGAAGGATTTCGCGATCTGCCCCTTCTTCTATTACAGTATAGACCCGGCACGGGCTTTACAGGGAATATCGTCCAGTCCGCCATCAGATCCCTGGAACAAGGCGAGCAAGAAGAGCTGACAAATATCCAGAATAGTCTGGACACACAATGTATTGATGACAGGGACTGCCTGGCCACGATGTACAAGGTTTTGCATACGGCTTTGAACGAACGGGCATGGCAATTTGCCCAGCCGGCAGGGGAAGCAGGGGACAAAGAACAATGGGACATTTCCGTGAAGGACCATGGTCTGGGGTTTGTGCGCTTTACGCAGGCCGGCACCATCGGTACTGACGATACCACGGGAAGTTTGATCTTCAGCGGTAAAGGGTTTAAACGCGATGACTACACCGGCGCTTCCGCGGTCCTTATGACCGGCAAGGGTGTCGGTTACGGCAATATGTTCAGCGGCGATTACCGCAATAACCCCTATGCGAGAGTGGAGGCGGCGCGAAAACTTTCCGCCACCGCCACCCCCGGCCTGTATAACGCGGAAGGTGGGTTTAGGTACACATCCACCAACGGCTATGCCGTGCGGCTCACCGGTCAAGAAAAAGATGATTTGCAGAAAGCCGCGGCGGATAGACAGAGGGAGCAGACAGAGTTCGGCCGTGTCAGCCGTTTTTACAAAGACATTTTTAAGGTCAACGTGCCTTCCGGGTACAGTTTTGTCGTATCGGACCTGTTTTCCAGCTCTTCGACCACAAAAGATACGGTATGGACCAAGACCAAGTTCATTCGTCAGGAGGAGCGGACGGGCGATTCCAATTCCATTGTAAGGAGTCTTCTGCCGGAAGAGGCGCTGGGGGTCTATGCGTACAACGGCAAAGGGGACATGAGCATAGATGAAAATGGAAACATCACCGGTTACAAACATGAAGCATGGAGCAGGGCCAATGATCCGTATGGCGGGTCCATTGCTTACAATAACGGCAGCTTGCAATTGCATACAGCCGTAGAAGGCGATGTGCGGAAGATCAGCATGGAAGACATAAGGCAAACAAGGGCGGCAAAGGCCGGCGCGGATGCCATTACTACAGAAGTAGAGAATGCAATTTTCAGCATTGCCGGAGAGATCAAAGCCAGTCAGGCCCCTGCGGACAAGGCCGCGCGGAAAAATTTAACGCCGCAGGAGAAAGAAGCCGGCGATCAAGAAGTGCAAAGCAATTTGGGGACGATCGCAAAAGCCCTGCCTCAGGGGCAGAACAAGAGCTTGACGATCGAAGATGTTAAAAATGCTGTTCAAGAAACTTTGAAAGAGAAGCCGGACTCGACCCCCACAGAGATCGCCACAGCAGTGGCCGGCTGGGTCGGAAACCAGGTCAAAGAGGCGTATCTTAGGTCTGATGAGAGCCGCAAAGATTTGCTGGTCGATGAAAAAGGCCTGCCGATCAATGAACGGATGGTGCCCATGCGCATGGTGGTGGACGGCAATGACCTTGTTAGCAGGGGCGTGACTTTTTATGAGGACAATTATGGTGAGTCCTCGACATTCAGCGACGCCAATACGAATCTCGCCAGTTCCAGACGCGCTTTGCTTAAGAACATGGCCGTCGAGGTTGACGACACCGGGCATGTGAAAATGTATGTTCTTGGCAAAGCGGCGGAATTGCTGTTTGAAGGAGATCCAGAGGCAAGCCGGAGATTTAAAGCAACATGGCTGGCCCGCGCCATCGGGGGGCCTAAGGGACTGGCGGATCAACTCGCTAAGATCAACGTTGAAGTCGAAAAAGACACGACCTTTAAGTCGGTCGTTCAGGAGGACGCGTCCTTTCAGGCCGCTGTGAAGCAAAGCGGAGAGGACGTCTATCAATATGTCGAAGACCCGATGTTCTCTTTAACGAGCGAGAACACGCTTCGCAACAGGAACGGCACATTAACGACCTATATTTATGAACCCAACGGTACAATTCTCACCAAAAATAGCGCTCTGTGGGCCATGACCCCGTCGAGAATGGGCGACAAGGCCTATGTGGCCACGCTGGGCACCGAAGCCGCCGAACCGGAGTATGCCCGCGTGCCCGGCCAAAGGTATGGCAAGACATTGCCGGGGTTGAAATTAAGCGCGACCACTGCGGACGCAACCCCGATGCTCATTGCTGTTTCCGGTCTTGGCAACGGAAAATCTTCTCTTGGAAACACTCTTGATGCTCCAAGCCAAGCCGCCCAAAAGAAAGATGAACAGGAGGCCGACAACAAGGACCATGTGCCTGAAAGTAAGGTATATCTTGTCAGCGACGCTTTTCATAAGGATGCACAGAGCGGGACAAGGACATATGTTACGACCCTTAGAGAGAATGCTCAAGTTGCCGGACAAGCGGCTAACGCAGCGGATCTTAAACCGGGAGCGGCCGGGACATTAGGGTTTACAACCGGGACATCCCCTGTTCCGGTCCAGGCAGAAGCGAAGCCATCCGATGCCGGGTCCGGGATCGGATATGTGACGTGGAACGGCGGCATATCTTTTGGCGGTGATTCAAAATATTTTGGAATGCAGCAGGATTCCTTAGATGTGCAGGTGCTGTCTCACAGTTCGATCGTTTTGAATGATGAGGGGATCGGGCAGGACAGGGAAAGGTTTACGATCTATTCCGGGGATTCGAACGGGATGACAAAATTTAGCGTTATCGGCGGGCATCTGCGTATACCCGAAGGAACACCCGGCAAGATAGATCGTACCATTCGTCTTGACCCGGCCGGGCTGGCACGCATCAACGTTGTCATGCAGATGGTTTTTAACAATAAGGCCGAGCCAACAGGCGTTACCGGCCTTGATGTTGACGGGAAGATCCTTGGCGGCGCCAAGGAGGGCGAGCTTGCCATTAACACGCTGACCAGGGGCAAGATCAGGGAGATTTTGAAGAACTACTTTGGAGATCGTAAATTAAAAGCTACAGAGATCGAAGAGATCGCGGACGGTATCATGAGCGGAAAGATATCGCCTGTTAATTTTCATTTTGCTTTGGTCACCGGGAATCTGGGGGATGTCTGGGGTTACAACAAGGACACAGGCGAGATCACAGCCAAAAAGGGGCAGGTAAAGCTGGATGTGGGCCATAATGACTGGAGCCAGAATATAAACATAAATGGCACAATACTGCCGCTCACGGGCACCTTCACTGAATTTCAACTTGATGAGAAAACCGGTCTGTTTTCCAAGAGCCATTTGTTGGGCGCCGGCAGAATATTTTCGTTTAGAACGCGCGCGGTCATTTTGCCTGAAGGCGGAACAGAAAAAGGCCATGGCGGTATATACGTGGTCAATGAAGAGGCTTTTGGAACGGGATCAATTTTTACGGCCGGTGATAATGTTGCGAGCGCGTCTAAGCAGGCCTGGTCCGTTGATGCCAAGAAATTGGATGACGAGGCCTTGGAACAAGGCAAACAGGAAACAGCGCAAGGTGTGCCGCATCAGCGTACAGAAAAACAAATATGGAATGCCGCGAACAATAACGGCAGTTTTCTGCAATTCAACCTCAATCCTTCTTTGGGCATCGCTTTTGATCCGGGCGCCATCAGCGTTTCCCTTGTCCGGAAACTCGCGACCAACCCGTTGTATTTTGAAGTAAAAAGCAACAGTACGCTTGACGACAAGGCCACTGGCGGTAAGACACCATTGACCGACGAAGTTTATCGCAAAGGGTATGTGAAACTCGATCCAAACTCTGACAGCGGGCCGGTGGCCGTGATCACCATGGACAATGGCTCCCGCAGGCTTCACGGCGCGGATCGCCTGTTGGCCTTGGCGACCGTCGACGGAAGAAACGGATACACGTATCTCACCCAAGGCGAGGCGTTCGATAATATCAACAAAGCCAGAATGCAAATAGGCCAGTCGCCGGTCACAAAGGTTTTGGTTTACAGGATATATTCGCGTTCTTCCACACCAGGGCAATATGATGCCTATATAGATGAAAGCTTCAATTTGTCTCCCACAGGGGACAGCTCTTTCAACCATGGCGCCATCAAGGGGACTTTTTGGACATATCCGGGAGATCATATTGAGTCCAAACCCGGCGTTGTTATTGCCCCAACTGATGCGAAACCAGGCGATTGGTTGAAGGCTTCTGCCACCAGCGGACGGTTTGAATACACCAAGGCACAATGGGAGGCCATGGGGCAGGGGCATACGGACCGCAATCGTCCGTGGGGGCCTGTGCTGACGGAGGGCAATTTATGGACCTATATCACCCTGGGGCCTTTAGCGCAACTTGAAAACGCTTCGATCAGCATGAATGAGAAAGTCGAATGGGACAAATTGTCCCCGAATGAAAGACAGGCCCTCGCGCGGCAATATTTGGATGACAAATTCGGGGTATGGAACACAGGGCTTGGGAATATATATCCGAATCGCGGTTATGAAGCATCATTGGCCCCTAACGGTAAAATTTTGATCAGACTCCTGGCTGATAAATTGCTTGGGTCGAACGGGATGCCCGGTTTAATAATGATGGGAGCGCCGGGATCTTCCGGCAAGAACGGACAGGGGTCAAACAAATTAGGAGAGAAATATCTTCCTGCCAATGATATTACCCAGAGCATTCTTACGCCGTCAGCCAGCGGCCAAAAGATCCAGTTATCTCCCGTTGTTTTTGGGTCTAACATTCCCGCGACGCAAGATGTCGTTCAGACCATAAGCGTGGCCGGCTTCAATCAAGATAAAACAACGATGCAAGTGCATTTTGATTCGGAACACTCCATGCTGCTGATCATGAACGGCGATGGAACGCTGACTTCAACACAGGATAATCCGGGTACCAAGGTGGAAGCATTTGGGGATAAATATAAGGTCCAGGGACAAGCGCAGGATATATTGGTTGGATATGGCTACACTCGAAATATAGGCACGGGGGGGAACATCTATCAAGTTCCGGATTCCTCGCGCTCCGTTAAGGTAGCGGAGGCCTATAGCAAGGTCGGAGTCTGGGACACCGGCATTCTTGCCATTGATGATACGCACGGGTGGTCATTTCCGGTCAATGCCGGATCTATATGGGGCGGGCAGGGAAAGGCGCCGGATGGATACACACAAGTGCATATTCGGTATGCGGGAACCGAAAAATTTGTTACCGGATATATTAACTCCAGTGAAATTCCGCAATATCCTGCTTTGCCGGGGCAGGAAACCAAAGGCCCTGCAAGTGATATTCATGGACGTTTAAAGAGCTTCACGGCTTTTGCGGATCACGGGCAGAACATGTCCTTGGTGACCGTAGGAGGAAAAGCGTTTTGGATCGACAACTTTGATCTACAGGAGCATTACGGATATCTGCTCCAGCCGGAATATGTGGCCGGTAAGCTAGGCGAGCCGGAAGTCCTTATGCAGCGCCGGTCCTTGACCAATGCTTATTATGCTTTGGGCATCGCCAATCAAGCCACGATCGAACAAAAAGGAATTAAGGTTTGGGATCGCGGGATGAATATTGCTACGGTGATATCCTTGGCGGCAGGGCCTGCTGCCGGGATCGTAGCAGGAATGAAAGAAGGGTCGAAAGTGTTCTTAAAACGGGCAGCCATAGGAGCAGCCGGCACCCTTGTTGTGACCAATGGCGTTCATTCTTTAGAAGCAGGCAGATTTGAGCTGGCCCCATGGCGAGAGAATTTATACGCAGGTATGGCAGGCGCGTTCCTTGGCGGCAGTGGAGTATTTGCCGGTCCAGGTAAAGGAGGATTTGTAAAATATTTAGTAGGATCAGGGCTTAGACCAAGTAATTGGGGTATTTTGACCAGTGGTTTTGTTGCGGCCGCAATTCCCAATACTGTTGCCCACGCCTACGGCGTTATTGAAGACAAAGACCACACGTTTTGGACAACAAAGCATCTTTTACCTCTGGATGTGGATGCGGCTTTATTTGTTATTGGGGGAACGGCCCCCATGACCCGCGATTTTATTATGGATAAGGCAAAGATCGTTGAAGATGTCGGACGTTTTGAACGTATTGCCAATATGACATTGTCCGAGGGCATGTTGTGGGGGCGTGTTAATGCTGTTGCCCAGACTACAATGCGGGCTTTTCATAACAATGTCCAAAATATGACGTATCACGATGTTTTTTCTTTTGCCAATCAGGGCTTCGGGAACGGCGCGCTCTTTGGTACGGGCGTGGGTCTTATGACAACAAGTCGTTTTGCCCGTATGTTGAATTATGGAAAGAACTGGAATAGTTTGATATTAACAAGAGCGGCTGACGCGGCAGTTGGAGCAATCAGTGTTCCCACGATAAAATTTGCTTTGGAGGCCCTGGATGATCCGGATAAACCATTGTGGAATAAAATCAAAGATTCTTATAATTGGCAGAATGCTGCCGCCGGCGCGACTGTCGGTCTTCTGGGTGGACGTACGATTTTATCATCCGCAAGGAGCATGGGCACAGTTGCCAGGGGCGCGGGGATCGGCGCCGCAGCGAATACCGTACGATTAGGGGTGATACGCCTTTCCGGGGAAGAAAAGGTCACCAAGGGAGAATTCTTGATGGGCGCTGTCGGTGGCGCCTTGATGGGAGGACTGGCTGCTTATTATGCCGGAGGTACTAAAGGTGTTGAAGCTGGGTTAAAAGGGTTCAGGGCCCCTGAAGCATTGTATAGCGCCGCATCTAAAGGCGCGATCACATGGATCGGGGTTTCCCCGGCGTTTATTCCGGCTGAAGCATTTTGGACGGGGCTTACAAAGACAGCGGAATTTGGGTTGTTTGGCGAGAAGATGGATTTAAGAGATGAATATGGCAATAAGGTCGAGGTCAAGAGTACAAAAGACATTCCTTGGTTCACCATGGAAAGCGTGGACAAGGAGAAGAAAACCAAGTTTTATGAACCATTGCTTGAATATGGAGGTCCGTTGGGAGTTGTTTTTACTCCCAACGCCGGGACGCGTGTCGTGGAAGGCGCCATTCAAGGACCGAACAATGGTTTGTGGATGCGTCCTGTGTTGGGCGTTCTTCAAGTGAAAGCTCCGGAAATGCGGCGAGGGGCAGGGTTCGTTTCTCAAAGGCCTTTCAGCCGCGTTCTTGGTGATTGGGGTGAAATAGGCACAGGGCGGTTGAACCATCTATACAGCCAAATGTTTTATATGCCTACTGTCGTGACTTTAGGGAAACAGGGCGCCAGTTTTGCGGACAATGTTTTGGGCAGGTATGCCGATCGTATTAATGGTATTGATGATAAAACCGATACCCATCGTCCGGAAATTTTTGGTACGATCGGCCAGTCCGCCATTGGTTGGTTGACCATGCTGGCTTTGGCGTCTTATGGCAGCAAGACGGATTATTTGCGCCAGGATGTCTATAAGCTTATAGAGAAGGGCGATAACGGCGGTGCAATTAGTAAACTTACCGAGGCCGCCAGACTTGAACCAGGCAACGCAGAGCATTATGCCAACCAAATCAGTCTTCTTTCCAGAGAAGCGGTCAAAGGCAACGGGGCCGCTTCTGAAAAAGCCATGGCGGATATCGATGGCGTTTTGGCACAAGCCAAAGCCGCGGGCGTGGGTAAAAGGGACCTTGCCACACTGACCCAGGCAAGGGATGAGGTAGGGGCAGCCCATTTACATAATAAAGCAGTCAGTTTATTTGACGCGGGTGAACATGAACAAGCCGCGCAGGCATGGGCGCAAAGCGGTGAACTCAGTTCCAACGGGAGACCGCATTTAAATCAAGCAGTAGCTTTGTTAGAGACGCTCCGTTCTGGTACCGCCTCTGATCCAGCCGCCACTCAACAAAGGTTAGGACGTGTCATCAACGAGGCGCGCGCAAGATTTGAGAAAGCAAAAAATACGGAAGGCCTTAAAGCATTGGGCCGGGTTGAAGATGCTTGGGCAGCCCATCGATCTGGAATGACCCCTCAACCAACCGCTTCGAGACCTGCACCAGCTCCGCGCGAAGTTAGACCTACCACGCCGGCAACGGGCCCCGTTCCTGTATCTGTTGTCGAGCCAGCTCGTGTTCCTGCGGAACCGGCTGCTGTTCGATCTGAAACAATACACCTTCCTCAAAGAGCTTTTGCTTCTGGCACAGATCATAACGGCAGATTGGTGGTTAACACAGGCGAGCAGAGGCCTGTTAGAACCGCAGGTGACACTACGGTAGAAATGTTGCCCCTTTTTCATACCACCAGTGGTGGGTGGTATCCGGATGAATCACAGCAAAGTCATCTGGTACCCGTTACCGACGTTAGGGTCGAAATGAATGGTTCTTCTCGGGGAAGGCCCGTAGTTAAAGTAACCGTTATGGATGCTGCCGGTGACCACGTGCTTGTAAGCGAAGTTCACTCAAGCACAGGTCGTAACGGGGAGAAACGATTAGTGATCTACACCGAGGGCTCTTCCATCGGGCATGTGGTAACTCCGGAAGGCATGTCAAGAGCATACGGCGAAGATGTTGTCCGGGCAATAGAGGCAAGACTTGAGGTGGCGCGGGATGGGCAGGAGGCGCCGCAGGGTCAGCGCACGGAACCGGTTGTTGCGCGTCCTGAACCGTCTGCCACTGATGAACATACTCTGACTTGGGAAGAGGTAGATCGAATGTTCCCCAATATCGCAGCCAGAACCGTCGAACCACCAGCCCGTACTCCCGCACCTGCTGTCCGCGAGGCAACGCCGCTTGTGATCCCCGTCACTTCAGTGCGTGATGCTCCTGTAGACACAGTTTTGGAAGCGCGTTTTAATTCTTCCGCGCCTGCCGCCCGCGAAGCAACGCCGCAAGTTGTCTTTGAAGGGCCCTGGCGCGGCATGACGGATTCAGAACAAACGAGCCACATCCTCGCGAAGGTTGAGGAGCTAAAGGCGAAGGGATTAAGCCATGAGGAAGCTCACGGTATTGTGATAGGAGAAATTGCCGGACGTTCTTACGAAGCGGCCAATCATTTACAGCCGGGAGACATTATTACAGATGGTGATGCAGTTCATTTTGTCGAATCACGGCAGCTTAGGAAAGAAACTGGTGAAGAAACGATCACGGTCATGAGTTTGGATGATGAAGGAAAAGCAGTTGACGCCAGATTGCATGAGGTTAGGCCTGTGAAAGATGGGGAAGTTAAACCGTCGAGTACATCGTCGCTGCTGTCCCATAGCCGGGTTGTACGGTTGCCGGACATCTCGGAATTAGCAGTTTCTAGAACTAATAAAAGCGGAAAAGTAGAGACGCGTCTTGTACGCCTTGATGATGTTCAACTGAAGGCATTGAGAGACAGGGTCGTGGCGCAAGAACCCGGACAAGGCGGCGTTGCGCGCAACACGGGTGGGGATGATGTTATTTCTCATAGTGGTACAGCGCATGCATTGACTGATGTTCAGAAAGCGAATTTGGGTAACCGTATAGGCGATATAGCCAGCAGAGGGACGCCGGGAAGAACATTTACATTTCGTGATGGTTCCAGCATCGGTCAGGCCACAGCTACGCCCGGCGAAATGGATTCGTTGGGGCTCGGCAGAGGCGCCGGACGGATCAAAGAATTCAGCGATAAAACAACTGAAGCCCTTATTGTTCATGACGGCTCTGAATTCATTTTAGGTAAACCAATTCCCCGTTTGCACGAATTAGGCGAGGCCCGGCATCGTTATTTGATGAACCAGCATGATCTGTGGCTGGCGACAGATGGCAAACAGGGCCGGCAGGCCTCGGAACAAATGCTGGAGTTGTGGCAGAAAAACGGGTACAAGCCCGGCGATGCCCTGACCCACGGGGAGGCCGCCCACAAAGCCGTTGTAGAGATCGGCTATGGCGAAGGAAAACAGACCACCGCTATTCCTGCAGAAGTTCCTGCCAAAACCGCACCCGTCGTTGTTATGGACAGCCGCGGACCGCCTGTAAGCATAGACATTATCGCGCAAGCTGGCGCAACCGCTGCCGAACCTACCCGTACCGCTGAAACTTCCAAATACGACCCAAATGAAATACTCTATTACCGCGAGATCGCCGCCGTTGAAGGGATTGAAAGCGGCCATCAGCGGCAGGCGGCCGAGATAGAGCGGCAATTGGGGGCCACCAGAAGTGGCGCAGAAAAAGAGCATTTGTATACAAAATTAATGGGGATACACGAAGCGCGCGAACAAAACGCGAAAATGATGGCTTTGTTTGATGCCAACGCTGCCGCCAGGATCTCGGGGCAGGCCAGAGGCGATCTTGATGGAACGTACCGCGAGGCCCGGCAAGCGTTCAATGGCGACGCGCAGGCCGAACAACGTGTTGAGCAATATGGCAAGGAGGTCGTCGTCCGGCGTTTAGAAGGGTTGATGGATGGAAAAGATGCTATGACACGCTTACGTTTGTACCAGGAGATCATGGATGCGGCCCCCGAGGTCAATCGTAATACCGATATCTCCAGGCTGGTTAATGATATCTCCCGGGAAAGGAAAGGGCAACTGGAAAGAATTGTCATGAACCGCACTCCGGCGCCTTCCACGGAAACGGAAGCCAGCCGGCAAGCGTTGACCAATGAGGCGCGCGCCCTTGCTGGAGTGATCCAGGAAGCTGGGGATTCGGACGCGCAGATGGTCCTTAAAGCCGGACGGTTGAGCGCTGCGATGGATGTGCTCTTGAGGCATGAGGGGGCGGTGAGGACATCAGCCAAACTCCGTGGTCTTGTCGAACAAGCCAATGGGGAATTGCAGGGTATTGTCAGGCGTTTGGCTGACCGCGCGATCGAAAGATCACAGGAAGCCATAACAAAAGCCGCAACCCGGACGGAAAAGGGCCGTATTGCCGAAACAATGGTCGGACAAGGTTTTTGGAAACTTTCACTTGTTGAGCCGGCGGTAAGCAAAGTTGCCGCGGCAAAACAGGAAGTTCAAGGCCTGATCGCCAAAGCCAGAGAAGCATACGGGAAAGATAAACAAGGAGCCAAGAGGGTCAATGCTCTTGAAGAAGAATTCGGCAAGAAAACCGAAGCCAAAGAAAAACAGATCAAAGAAGTAAGGGACGCGCTTGTCGGTAAGATCAGGGTCATGGCGGGCGACATCAAAGCAGAGGCCGCCAGCCGTACGGAAGCCGGAAAAAGCAGGGTCAAGGCCGCCGACATCGCCAAAGTCCTGGAGCAAATCAAGCGGGGGCATGAATTGGGGATGACGGATGAGGAAAAAGCAGTTTATACCGCGGTCCTGTACGGGTTGAACACACATATTGACGCACCGAACGCGCAAACGCATCTGGATTCGGCCGTTGCTGAATTAGCAAAGATCACAAATGCAGAAGTCAGAGAACAGATCAGGGCAAATCTTGATGCTATTCAAGGGCGCCTGACCCAAGGGGCTTTGGAAGTTCCGCAAGGCCAGGGTCCACCGGCGCAGGCCGAAACCGTCTCACCCGTTGACCAGGCCATGACTTCCGCTGTGGCCGATAAACCGTCCCCTGTTTCCGCCCCTGAAAAAGTTGCAACTCCTTCCTTTGCAGATGTTCTTAACAAGTTTGCTCCGGTCATGACCGAGGCCGCAGCTGCCCGGTCCAGATTGACCTTGAATGCCGAACGGTTCGAGCGCGGCGATATTTCTCGTGAGGAACTGATCAAGAGAAGCCAACTGGACTTATATGTCAGTCAATACAACATTCCCAAAACAGGTAAGGATGGAAGGGTCTTGACCGATGAAGAGAGGATTGTCCTGGGAGGGAAGGTCGAACGGGATTACGCCCACACCATGATGGCCATGGAGCATATCGAGGGCGGGGATTACAATCTCGCAAAAGAACATTTGCTTGAACCGCACCCTTATTTAGATCTCGGCAAGACGGATGAAGTTGTTTTCAATACCATTAAAGGCATGCAAAGATCCATTGCCGATGAGAGCGTCAGAGCGCGGCAAGAGCAAGGCGAAAACGCCAAGCAGAAACAATTCGAATATCATGAAGGGCAAGTCGCCCTTCTTCGCAAAATGGCTGAATATGCTCTTGGCGGCGATGAAAAAGTTTTCGGTGTCGAGGTTCCCGAAATAGCAACGTTGTCTTTGAATATGGGTGGCGGTAAATCCACCTTGGCAAGAATCCTTTTGCCTTTGCTGGTCAAAGAAGCCATGGAAAGCAAATTGGAGAGAAAATTCGCCTATGCCGTTGAAAATGAGAACGCCGTGAAGGACCTCAAAGGTGATATTTTCTTTCATCCCGAAGGCCGCGACGGGAAATTTGATGTCGAGGCCATACGGAATATCAAGAACGGACAGGTTTTGCTTTTGACCCATGAAGAATTAAAAACCGTCAAATTGTATCTGGAGTCAGACCGCATTAAAGAAAATCCGCTTGGCAAGTATGTGGGGTTTGTGGATGAGATCCAGAACTTGGTTACGGACGCCGCCCTGGTTTTCGGCAAAGCGGCCGGCCACGGCAAGGAATGGATGGAGATCAAAAGTAACACCGCGGAATATTTTAACTTGATCCACAGCAGGCCGCTGGAAAAGAAAATATTGGGCATTATTGAGAGAGAGTATTCAGATCTTCTACAGACACACGGCGGGGATGTTGAGAAGGTCATGGTTGAATTGTTCGGCAACGAGATTTTGGATAATGGGAAAAGGTCTTTGGAAAGTTACCAGATAAAAGATGGTATCCGCGCGAAGATAGTGGACGAAATCGAAAAAATGCTTGGAGAAAAGATTGAAGGCCTAGGCGTAGAGGGAACCAAGGTCATCGGCAAAGAGCGCATAGAACAACTGTTGAAGGCCATGGCTGGCGTTTATGTGGCGGATTATTTCGGGACCATTGAGGTCTCCCGTAATCCACGAGACAGAACCATCACCATTTCCCCGCGCAATAACTGGGGCTTGGGGGAACTGCAGTTGAACCGTATTTTCTCGGACAAAAATGGATACAATGCGTTCTCCCGCGCCATCATGGCCTATTTGGAAGTGAAAGGTTTCAGTGACATAAACGGCAACAGGGCCACCTGGACGATCGATGATGCCGATTACGCACAGCATGTGGTGCCGCATGATACCCAGAGGGCCACCGGCGCGGATTCATTACTGTTGTTCGGCAAGGTGCTGGGCATGTCCGCGACACTGGGTGATTCCATGGGTGTTTTGCACAGCATCGGTTCTGATTTCTGGCAATTATTGCCGGAAGCGGAAATGAAACATTTTAATTACGATGTTTATGTGGACGTTCAACGGACAACCTTGGAACGCATGGGGATGGAAATCGAGGGGGGTATCAATGACCATCCTCTGGTTGTCCTTAACTCCATTTTGGTTCCAAAGTACATTGATGCCTACGGCGGGAAAGAGGGTTTAGTTGTAAAAGTTAAAGAAGTCCTGAGGGCGCAAGGCATGAGCGATGAAAACATTGCCAAGATCGACATCCGGGTGTTCTCTGAAACAGAAGCCAAAGATGGGTTTAAACAATTGAAGAAAGACGGGCTTCCAAAGGATAAGCAATCGACGATTGTTATTACCTCTATGGTTGTTGGCGTTTCTGTTGAGGTTGCCTTACCGGAAGGGACAAAAGCTTTGCATGTTGATTTCACCCAGCGTTCTGCCGTGGACACGGCGCAGAACTGGGGGCGTTTGGAATCATACAATGACCAGGCCCCGGATTATTTCACCAAGGGTAACCCACGCACCCCGGCCGAGAATAAGAAGATCATCATGACCCGTGATGATCCAAAGCTCGATGATGTGCAGAGGCTAAAATATAAAGAACTTGCCGTAAGCGGTGCTGATGGAGAAAAATTAAAGGCCCACTATGAAGCTGTTGCCGAGGCGTTTTCCGAACACAGGGCCCAGGAAGGCATTGTCCAGACCTTGCAGGAACAGGGAGCGAGCCGTGAACGGACAGCGGAAACCACCAGGAAACAGGACATGTCCGCCACCTTGCTTCGCATGGCGGCCGCACACGGTAAAACAGATGTCTCTATTCCGCCACATATTCAGATGCAATTAGCCCAGACATCTGGGGAACAGCCCGTGTTTGTTCTTAGGGACGACGGCGGCTGGAACGAATATAGGATGGATCCTCATCGTCAACTGAACGGGTATCAATTGGTGGCCATCCATGCCGGCAACAGCAACAGTGTCAGGATATCCAAATATGCATTGCTCAAGCCCGGACAGTTTTTTGTTCAGGCAGAAAATGCCATCTTTGATGCAACCAAACAATGGCATTTGGTGCCGGAAGAAAGGGGAAAGCCAGAGGCTGGCGTCAAGGAAGTGGAACTTCCTATCGCCTTTCATGAAAGGGAGGATTATGCCGCGGATGCCCCTTTGACCGAACGCCGCACAGTCCTGTTGGAAAATGTGCGCTATATGGAAGGTCATGGTTATGTGGGGGACTATGAGATGCCGGTACTTTTCGAAGGCAAAGAGGTCAAGGTCCCCGTCACGTTTGCTTTCGACAGCATTGGTAATAAATGGAACATTGATAAACACAAAGAACTTCCCCAAAACAAAGCGATCAATTTAAGCGTCCTTGGTCTTGGTATCGTACATGTGACGCAGGAAGACACCGCCTTCAAACAGACGTATTACCGCTTTTTTGACGCCGCCAGCGGTAGGCTGCTTGCCTTGGCTCTGGAAGGGCAATTGTTCAAAGTGAACCAGGACGCGCAGGAGCATGAGAAGCAGGTCTTTGAAGTCGCCTCCAAGCGTTCGGTTTTCTTCGGTGCCGATCGTGGTCATGCGGCCGTGCGCGGCAAGGTCCAATACACACTTGAAGACGTCAACGTCGGCTATGTCACCGCCGATAAAATAAAAGTGACCGGCGACGAGATCATTCATTTTAACGGAGAGACGATCCGGAAGGGCGACGAGATCACGCGCAGTCAGAACACGCATGACGATGAGGTCTGGGAAGTGTCGCGCGACGGCATTAGCCGCGCGCTGATCGTTAATGATACGGCTGTGCCTTTGTCCAACGGCCGCGCGGTCATGGCCCGTGATACCATCCGTTTGTATGAAGGCAGGGTGAATGGCAAGCCGTCCACGATCGATCTGCCCACCCTGCATGAATACGTCAAGGCCGTTAACCCTGACACCGGAAAAGAAACCTGGGAGCCGGTGTCAGCCGTCGTCGATACAGACAAACTGGCCGGCATCGGTATTTATAAAAGCGACAGGATCGATCCTGATTCCGGCGTTGTTGTTTCCCAGCTGGGCGAATTCCGCGGCATCTATTATCAGAAGACTTTCTATAAGGTCCAGGATGAGCACTCCAGGGTATTGACCATAACGCTGGATGATATCAACAAAGAAGACCTGGTTGGTCTGGGTAATTTTACCGGCAAGCTGTTGGTAGATAGCAATGCCGTTATTGGTCAGACCGTCATCGTGGATCGGGAACAATTCGTGGATGTCGTTAAATCCATTAATGCCGAAAAACGCAGTCTTAAAGCGCTGGGGGCCCTAAGCCGGGATGTCGGCGGCAAAGAACGGGAAATGATCATGGCCCAGCTGAATGACAGGATGGAGCGTCTGATCAAACTTCATCCAAGCATGGCCCAAGGCATCACACGTAAGACCGTAACAGATGCCGCCGGAACACGAGAAGTCCTGATTATCAAGGGCACCCGTGAACCGGGCAGCCGTTTTGCTGAAATGCTTAACCTCTTTTTGGGCAACATGCAAGGTTTGGTTGAGGAATTGATCGAAGACAGGGTCCCGCAAGAGCATAGGGCACAAGCCATCAAAGCCGTTAATGAGGCGATCAAGAAACTGGAATTGGTTTATGACCCGGCCATGGAATATTTAGGCACGGCGGGGCAGGGTAGCGATACGCAGTTGGCCCTGGGCACTGGTTCCATGCTTGACTTGATGGAGATAGACCCTGAAGCCCTGGAAGCCGGTGTTGCCAAGCACGAAGTGACGCACATCGTCGAGCGTCTGCTGGCTTTGTATGGTATACGCGCGGTCGCGGGCGCGTCGCGCCAAAATAATATCTGGGACATAGCCAAGGACATAGACCGCGGCGTATATATCGGTGATTTCTCCCTGGGTGAGATCTTCACCCACTGGATCGAAGCCATCGGCAAAAGGCGCAATGCTCTGCGCGCTCTGGCTTTGGGCGATAAAAAGGCATTCATCCAGTTCAATAAGGAAACGGTCACAGTCCTTGAACGCGGCCGTAACATTGCCTTCTCTGTTATGGATGGGTATAAGAGGGCGCTGAAAGTGGTCAACGAGCAGATCGCCAGGAATAGAGAAGCCACCAATGTGCCGGGGGTCATTATTATTCATGCCAATACAGCTTCACCTCTTGAAGAAAAACCTGAACAGTTGGTGGTGACCGCTTCGGATGGGCAGACCGACCGTGCCTTGTCGCAGGCCATTGTGCAACTGCCTTTAATAAAGAACCGGCGCAGAGGAGAAGAAAATTTGACTCAGTTGGAAATGGGTAAGAAATTGATCGAAGAAGCGATTGAATACGCGGAACGCAAGGCCTACATGCACGACATCAAGGTGCAGATGCTGACCAATTTCGCGCAAGATGGTGCGGCCATGAAGCTGCTGGAACGGCTGGAACAAATACAACCGGGTTCCGAGGACATGCAGCGCATTGAGAACGCGTTGAAAGCGGCGGCCCAGAGCACCGATGCGGCTCTTAACCAGGCATACGGGTCAATATTCTCGGATGAGAGTACGCAATATGCCGGTTTGAGGACGCTGACGGAGATTTTCGCGGGGGCTTCCATGTCGGCGCAAAGCGATGGGAGCATGAAATTTGTCAATCCACAAACAGGGCGGGGCGTTATCTTTAGCGTGGACGGAAGCGCACGGTTTACGGCAGATAAAGAGAATGCTCCGGCCACACTTCAAGATGCACGGGCCAAACTTGAGGCCACCATAGCCAAGAATCTTGAGGAATATAGACAGAGGTATGCCCAAGCCAAAGCTGGCTTTGACCAAATGATGACGGACATAAAGTTCGAGGCGGTACCGCTGGAAGGGGTCAGCAATATCAGGGAAGCCGGCGGGAAAGTGTTCGGGATGGCACAGGCCCAGGGAGGCAATGTGTTTGCGCATGTCGGCGGGGATAATTACGTGGCCACCGTCGCGGACCCCGTTTTTCTGGCAGAAATGGGGCTGGTGACCATGCTGCATTATGAAGGGTCCGGTAACCCCGACTTTAAAGTTGAACCGGGGACGCTTTTGGATGTCAAAGCAGCCAAGGCCGCGGCGCATCACTACGCGGGAGCCAATATTACGGTGGAGAAACTCGTCAATGCCGCCAATGAAGGCATTGCCAAAGGCGTTCAATTGCCTGGAGGAGATCAGGAATTGCTGAAATTCTTCCAGGGTAAAGGATATATCGAAAACCTCGGGCAGGGTCATTACAGGACGGTGAGGCAGGCGGCCATCCATGTTCAGGTCATGCCGCAGTCCGGCAAAAAGCAAGATTTTGAGCAATCTTTCGAGAAAGCATTCTTCCATGAATTCATCCACGCCGGCTATGAAACAGACGCGATCTTCAGGAAATCCATCCGCGACCTTATATCCAATGATGAAGTTATGATCAAGCATGATAAGCGTGGGGAGCCGATCTTTGACGCAAGAGCTGTGGTGGACGATGCCCTTGAACTTCTGCATTATACGAAGGCTGTTGTTAAAGGGGATATTAGTGAAGAGTTCGCCCCATGGGTGGCGGATTTGAAAACATTCAGGGCACAATTCGATCATCTGCGCAAAATGAGTGAGGAAGATGTTCGCAGAAGCGGCATCGCCCAAGAAAACGTCAAATATTTCCTGCTGGAGCCTAAGTATGATGATTTCTGGCAGGGGATCTCGGACAAGATCAACGCGGCCGCCCAAGAGGCGTTTGACAGAATAAAAGAGGGTTATGCCGGCAATGCTAATGAGCAAGATTTGGTCGGCGTCGGGGTCAGCGACAACGCCATGCTCGGCCAGAAGAGCAAGGCAAGCAGGAGAGATTTTCTTAGGATCTCTTTGCGATCCACTGTTGTGGCGGCTGTCGCAAATTCTATAAGCCCCGTAGCCCAGGCGCTGGCACAGGCGGGCGTTGTACAAACCTATCAGCCGAATCAATTCTACCCGCCGCCGGGGTCAAGGTCGTTTGACGAGGTTGCGGCAAGGAATCCCGAGGTCGCCGCGGGCTGGAAAGCGCTCAAGGCCTATTTAACGAAAATGGGTTCCCAAAACCAGATCTTCGTTGCGCGCAACGGCACGCGCGGGATCAATGAAGAGGTCGCTAAATATGTCGAGGAAAAGAACCGGCTTGTTTTCCAGCCGGCCCATCTTCTTATTGATTTGGATTACGCGGGCCACGAGCTTTCTTTGCGCGAACACTTTGTTTATATTGACCCCCGCGGGAAATATTTGTCTCCCGTTGAGGGTGTTGCCCTGACCATGCCCTTAGACAGAAGGATCCCCGGCAAAACAGAAGTCCTTAATAACAGATCCGGTACTATGGAAATGGGGCGGACCATCGGAAAGATTTCTGTTGTGGACATCAGCAAGGTCGAACAGGAACTGCTGATGGTCACGGGTTGGCTTGCGGAGCAGGCAAAAACAGATCCCGTGACCGAATCTCTGTACAGTAAGCAATGGCCGACCAAAGGCGAGGAAAATTCGGTTGACGATCTGCGCTATGCCCTATGGGCGTCTGTGGTCATCCATGAGTATGAACACAGCCGCGGCGGTGATGAGATCGATGCCATGCTGTCTCAATTGATCCTCGGCCCAAGGCCATTTTATGATTTCGCGAATGTCTGGCGGCTGGCCTATTACGGTGTCGCCGGCGAAACGCATACGGTGGCGGCAAAAGCGGTCCTGCAGCGGATGATACGGCTGGCCGGGGTCAACAGCGCGGAACAGATCCGGCAGGCCATCTTGTCCGGTTCCGCGACAGATTTGCGTTCTTTGGCCGTGAAGGCCTATACCGCCAAACGCCAGAAAAGCTTCTTCGATGACAAATTGCTTAAAGCAGCGGCAAAACTCGGCGTTTCGGTTGTCGATCGCTCCATGGCTGTAGCTCCTTTATTATCCCAAGAAATATTGAGGGCAGTCGATGATCCCCAGGCGTTTATGGGTTTTGCCAAAAAGGGAATGCCTGTCCGTCGAAATGTTTTGGCGGACAGCGCCATGTTGATCCCGATTTTGGCGGCGAATGAGAAACTTAGAAATGGATCCCCGGCATTTGAAAGTCATGTCGGGTCGTCCACGGTTGTCAGTTCGACAAGGGTTGACAGCGCGCAGATCAGCGCCATAGATCCCGTGACGGCGGAATATTTGCAAAAGAAGGCCGGAGGCCCCGACGTATTCTTCGAGCAGATGTTAAGAGGGCTTGATATGGGCATGTTGACATTTGTGCCCGATCCGAACGGCTTCGCCCAAGAAATTGACCAGGAATCCTGGAGCAAGGTCGGCGACATATTGGACAGCGCCATGCTTTCGCTGAACCAGGATCAAATTAAGGAAATTGCCGGTAAGGTGATCGCCCACGCGAACCAGAAGCGCCGCGCGATCGTTGAGAGCATTATCCAGCGGTGGATCAACAAGACAGGCGCGGCGGCCACGGTGAAGGATATCCTGGGTATCGCTTCATCGGCCAAAGCCATTGCCACAGCCACGGCGCAGATTCTGGTGCCGGCGGACGCGGTCATGGCCTACATCGCATTGTCGAAGGAACGGTTTGCCGCCGGCTTGGACGCTCAAGGCATGTTCATTGAATGGCTCATGAAGTTTGGCGTTCCGCAGGACGCGGCCAGGACCTTCGTTGAAGGGCTTGGTCCCAGGTTTACAGTCGAGCCGAACTTTGAGTTATTGAAGGTTGCGCCGGCAGCCAAGGTTGAGCGTGCGCCTGCGGGCGACACAAGTGCGCCCGTGGCTGTTGAGCAACCGCAGGTTGAAGAAAATGTCGCGCCCGAGGAAATGGCGCCTATTCAGCCCGAGCCGACGATACAGCAGATGCCGATACCGCCTCCGGCCGTTCCTGTTGCGCCGCAGAAAATCCCCGCCATTGTTCCGCCTGCCATACCTGTTAAACCTTTGGCCAAGGCGGATGTGATTATCAACTTTTCTGATGTGATGGCCCGCCGTACTGCAGAGGCCAACATTGTCCGTCCATCCATAATTGACGCCAATGCGCCTGCCGGCGACACAAGCGCGGCCGTGGCCGATGCCGCCATGTTTTCGCATAAATCGGTGGGCAGAATTTTGTATAGTTTGGTGCAAACCGGCGAGGTGACTAGAAAAGACATCGAGGATTACCTTGATGTTTATAGCAGAAGGTCTAATTCTGCCGCGAGTACGGTGGAAACAATCGTTGGATACGCCAACGACATGGTGGCTAAAGAACATGCCAACATAGATCCAGCGGGTGTCCGCAGGATTGCAGAATTTTTTGTTCAAGTCCAGATCGATTTGGAGAGCAAAGGCACACAAAGCGATATTCTGCATCACACTTTGGCTTTAATTGATGCCTCGATCCATAATGGCGGCGACAAGGCGATGGCGGCTTCCGATGGGGATGAACAAAGAGAACATTTAGCTTCCGCCCTGGTGGATTTATGGAAGACAGGTGCGGCGACAAGAGAAGACGTTGACTTTCGGCGTGGTAACGTCGCCAAGTTATTTGAAGACCATGGATTATCAAAAAACAGATTACGACAGATCGCTATTTCGCAACGCGCTGTGAATTTGATTGATTCTGAGATTTCTGCCAGCAAGCGCGGCGACAAGGCGATGGCGGCGGAGGAGGAAGTTAAAGAGATAGAGGATGCAGTTACTGAGGCGCAACGGAGGGCTTCGGGTCGTGATGACTTCAATTTTTATGTGAAGCCGGACCAGCCAAAAGTTCTCAAAGCACTGGCTAAAAATAAGATTGTCCTTGCCCAAAATGCGTCAGGCAAGACATTAGCCATAGTTATGGCGGCTATTTTTTATGCCCAACGCCGCGATGAAGTAGTGAGCATTGTTGAGGAAGATATTTTTGCCACACGTAGGTTGATGCACGATCACAACTTAAAGAAGGGTTATGCGCTCACGCCGCCTAATTTGGTCCCGATCATCACAAGAGGAAGCAAGCGCTTAGTGAATCTGGATGAACAAATGGAGCGTTTTGAAAAGCCGTCTTCTTCCGAGGAGCGCGGGAAGGCCGCGAGGGAGATCGTCCAGTTATTGAATGACCGGAATGTCATTTTGGTTTGGTCGCAACGCACGGCAGGTTTCCTACAGGTCCATTTCAAGGACGCGGAGTTCAAGGGCACGGAACTTGAGAAAGACATTGAGGCCGGATTGGCTTTGCGCAGCAGTCCCGGCAGCGTGCGCATTCTTGATGAAATTGATACGTTGACGGGAAAGAATATCACCTACATTGCTTCCAACGGCGGAGAAGTTATTCATGGCGCCGACGTGAATCGCTTGTTCAATGATGTTGAGACCATATTCAAGAAAGCCAATGTCGGCCGTATTGACGAATATACCCATAATGGAGACAAGAATGCCCCTCCGATCACGGAATTCACCGGTACCTTTGAGCAATTCAAGCAGGCCGTCCATGCTCTTGGTCAATATGTTTATTATCGCGGCTGGCGCACCAGCGATACCAACGTAGGCCAGGAAGACATCATTTTCTCCGATGCCGTTTATGAATATTTCCAGAAAATGAACCCGAAATGGAGTAAGGATTTTATCCAGAACGTGTTGGCTAGCATTATCCAGCCCATAGGGCCATATTGGAAGGAGAACGACGCGGGGACCGAACTTGTACCGAACAGCGAAGGCGGGCGCAGCCAAAGCGACTTGGTTTCCAGCGAACTGGCACGCAAAGCGGCGGCAACGTTGAAATACAACGAGATTTACGGTAAGAAAATGAATCCGACTGATATCAAGATCAATTCAGGCACGCGCTATGAAAACCCCAATTTCTCCCTGTTCATCGGCGGCGGCGATATTATCGGCGTCACCGCGGTCAGGGCCATGAGCGAATTGATCCGGGCCCGCACAGGAAAAGGAGAAGGAGATATTGAGGAAGTCAGTTACAGTGATTTCTTTGATGATTTCCGCAAGCGCCTGCCGGATGGTGAAGGCGGCATTGAGGCGCGCGGGATCGGAGGTAATTTGGTAGAAAACACAGCCAACGCCATTGAGGAAGCTGTCAGAGGCAATCGCGGGGTGCTGATCGGATACAACAATCCGCAAGGATTGCCATTATTCAAGAAGGACCTTGAGGCGGAATTGAGTACACGCGGCATTAAGGTCGAGATCGATGCCATTGAAGGAAATACCGATCCAAAGAAAGTTTTACACATATCCAATTCAACAGGACAGGAATTGGAAATCGTGCCATGGTCTAACGATATGGAGCCTGTTAAAGGCGGCGGAACGAAACGCCGGATCGTTCTTGCCAGGCCGGGTATTGCCAAGGGTTACAATTTTGATGGTGACGTGGATGTTATCATTGCCGATGCCGAAACATGGACAAGGTCTTATTTGTCGCAATTCATTAACCGCAATAGGCGAAACGAAGAATTCGGCCGTAAAATCGTTTTCTTTAATGTTCGGGAATTAGGTCGCCGCGTCTCGCAAGCGAAAGAGATGGCCGGTCTTTTTGGATTAAACGGTTCCGTTGAAATGAATGGTTTAGCAGCGAGGTTTACGCAAGAGCAGACAGGGGTTGTCGGTAACTTGGAGCTTATTGCCGACTTCCAAGAGGCCATGCAGGAGTCAACATCCATCCGCAATGCCTGGAGCGTCATGGCTCGCAATATCGAATCCACCCAGCCGATCCAGGCTCTTGCGGATGATAATGACTTGACGGCTGATGAGAAAGCAGTTGTTGAGGAGATCAAGGTCCAGGAACACGGGCGCAGTTTTCTTACTCCGCGGCCTGAGATCTTGGAGCATCCGCTTTCCGGCCAAGAATGGATGGTGGATGCTTATGCGCAGAATATCGAAGCGGCTATCCGCATGTGGCAGACCCTATTGACGCATACGGTCAACAGCAAAGGTCTGACAGAAGCGACGAAGGAGAAGGTGCGAGGGTTGATCAGGTCAGCAAAAGAACGTATGCATTATTTGCAGAGCAGGTTCGGCGCCGTGTCAGTAAACAGTTTGAATGATTTTCGCCTTAATGAAACACTTGGAAGCATCATGTCGTCCATTCGTAATACCGGATCTTTTGGCATGGATAAATTTGAGGACATATTGCGTTTCGGTAAATTCATGGGACGTAAGGTATTTCCAACAGAGATCTCTCCAAAATTGGCCGGTGCGACAGAGGTGCAGGCGTGGGTTGAGCCTAACAGCACAGAAGATTTGAACAATCAACTAAAACAAACAGCCATATTCAGAGATTCGAAGAATCGTCTGATGGAAGGCCCGCGGCATGATCTGACCTATCGCGGCCGGCAGGTGGCCGAGATCGCCTTGGCCCTTGGAACAGGCGTGGTTTCACCGGAAGAATCCGACGCTTGGATCCGCATGGCCGGCGGCGAGACAGATCCGGTGGAGATAGCGATAAGATTAGTCAATGCCGGCATTACCGATCTTCAAGATGCGCGGCGAGTGGCCACGATCGGCGATGGCTTACGTATTCTGATACCAGGCGGCAAACCTCCATTGAATTATTTGGAAGCCGCCCGCGAAGCATTAAACAGGCTCCAACCGCAGCAAAATCTATTTTTGGCATTGGCTGACAGTTTACGCCTCTCCGTGCCGCCCACTCTGAGAACAGCCATCGAAAAGTCTGAGGCAGAGATGGGGGCGGCCCGAGAGCAGCTAACGTTCATACTTTCGCGTCAGCAGCAGCCCGGCATAGCTGGCGTGCTGGCGAGGTTATGGAACATCAATGACTCGCAAAGGCTTGAAAGGATCGTGACACCTTCGTTGTCTTTAAGAAACAGGGGAGATCATACCCTGGATGATTTCAGGGCATGGGCAAATGGCAATGATGCTTTGGCCTTGGTCCTTGCCCGTGCTTCCGGCCTTGATGCGGCGGCGGAACAATTAACGCAGGCCGACGTAGAAGCCGCTGGGCGCATGATCGCTGTGTTGAAGCAATTGGAGCAGGGGCATTTGATGCCGGCAGGTTGGAGCAGGGAGCAAAAAATCGCCGTGCTGGCCGCCCTAGCCTTCAACCCGGTAGTTCTTATTTATATTCTGGCCGAACACGTTGCCGCTGATCCGCAAAACGCCGCGTTAAAAACGGCGCTTGATGGAATTATTAAGATCATCGAAGACAAGAAATATGTGTTTGTTACCAGAGACGAATTGATACGTTTGAAAAATGAGGCGCCGGATGAAAAGACGCGCCGTATGGCCGCGGCCATTTTGGGCAGAGATGCTTCCGGAGAATTTTCTTATGCCGGTTTACGTTCCAAACTTGGTAATGAAGCGGCGTCCCGCTTGAGAGTCAGTGTTAATGACCGGCTCAAGATGCTCGGCGAGATCGCGCAATCCATAACAGCGGTCCCTGCGGATCGTCAGGACATGATTTGGCAGGTGTTGCTGGGCCATCCGGATGCGAGAGCAGATGAGGTTTCAGAGTATCTGCGCGCAGAAGACGCCCGCATCAAGCGAGAAGCGGCAGAGCTGCAGCGGCAAGGGGCAGCGCAAGCGTCTCAACCGTCTGCTCAGCCTGCCGCCGCGGCAACAGCGGTCAATCCCAGCCCTGCGGCTGCACCCACGGCCCAAAGGAAATCTTTATTGAAAAGGCTCAAGTGGTGGACAAGCGTGGTTATTCTGGCAGTCTTGCCTGCCATCGGCCTCAAGGCCCAGGCGAACACTAATAATAGAGAAGGCGGGTCTGAAGATAATGGCCGGCCGGTCAAGACATTGCCGGTTGCGCCATTGCCTGTGGCGCCCACCATACCGATGCCGCAACCTAATCCTGTGCCTGGCTCCGGCGGTTTTGGACCTGGAGCTGTTCCTCCTGTGATGGATCTTTTAGGGTTTGAGTCCAGAGACAGTATTAAAGGATTAAGGGCCCTCTATAACGGCTATAACCGTCAAAGCAAAGAGGCTTTGGCAAGCAATTGGTCCGCTCGACGGACAACCAGTCCCGGTATTACTTTATCTGTCCTCCGTTCGCCCAACGGAGCAGACAGAGGAAATGGAATAAGCGGGCAAGAAAGCGAAGTTACTGGTAGTAGAGTAGTTGTAGCAAGAACCACAGTTTCTGGCAAAAATGCAGGATCTGGCTTAGCGCAAGCTCTGCCCAGCGAAAAAGAAGGTAGCAGCAGCACCCGTTCTGACAGGGTCCCTGGTGTTCGGGATGCCGCAGGTGAAAATAGGTTTGACAGTACCGCAAATATTGCGCGTCCGGCAATCGGTCCTGAAGATCCCACAAACAGGGCCAAAACCGAGACGCCTTTCGTGTATCCTGTGCTGCCTGCCAATCCATTCGCAGCCATTTTATTTCCATTCACGGTTCTCATCAGTTTTGTCCGCAGGGAAACCTCTTCAGAATCTATCCATATTCCATTGGCGCCGATCAAACGATTGCGTGGAAGATTATCGGCGTATTCCATCGCCAGATTCGACCGTGCAAACGCCGAAACGCCGCAGGTCAAAGAACTCTTAAGACAATTGGAGGCCATCCACAAGTGGCCGCATTCGGCCGGGTTCAACCGCTACCGGTTCGACGAGCCCTACTATGTGACGCTTTTGGCGATCAAGGACAGGCGGATCGTTGGATTCGTCAATTTCCGTGTCGTTGGGGCTGAAAACGAAATTGCGGACATGTGGATGTTGGCGGTGAAAAGAAGGGAACACGCGGATATCGGGCGGGAATTATTGACGGCCGCAGTGGAAGAAATCGGCCGGATGAACCAGTCAGGCAAGCACCATATTGTTCGCATTGCGACCGGGCATGATCTAAGAATGACGCGTTATTATGACAAACTCATCACTCAACTGAGAGCGCGCGGTTATCAGGTCGATACTAAGACCTCCTGGCTGTCTAAAGAAAGAACGTTGACTGTTCATTTGGAGGGCGCGCAAGTCCAGGCCAGGCCAAGGTCGCTGATCAGAATTAACACAACCACTTTGCACAGTCCCGGCGTGGTAGGTCTTCTGGCCCTGTCCTTAGCCGTATCGCCGGCGCAGGCCCTGGCCGCAGCGGGTCTTGCTTTGGCCGTGGTCATTGCGCTAATTGTTTTACGTCATTTCTCCCGCACCGATGTCATCACGCTGAAGAATCTTAAGAAGGCCTTTGGTTCCCGCGCTGGGCCGGCGATGGACAAAGAAACCGTGCGCCGTATCGGTTACACCGCGCTGGTTGCCCTCGGATCGATTGGCTTGGCCATTGCCCTGGCAACAGGCCGGTTGAACTCGATCGTCGCGGCCGAGCATATAAAAGCCGCTGTCGGCCTGTCTTTAGTGTATGCCTTCCTCGCCTTCAGACACATCTTCAATTTGATCTACAGTAATAATGGTCACAAGGCCAGATTTGCCGGGGAGCCGACCCTTGCCGTTGCTGCGGCAGCGGCTTCACTGACCTGGGATTCCCTGCTCACAGTGGCGGACAAGATCTGGCATTTGTTGGTTATGGCCGTGCCGTTTCTTCATGTGATTCCCTTTACAGTCGCCTTCAGCGTTGCCTTGATGCTCGGCGTGCCTGTAGCCTTGTTGGTTTTTGGCGGGGTAGCGGCGCTGTTTAACCGAACCAGGATCCAGGATTTCATCGAGCAAAACATAGCCGCTCTTTCCCGCGCAGCTGTTCTTATCGGCCTGGTCAACGATATTTCCGGATTGCACAACTTTTTGAAGACAGGGAACTCGTCGTCCATTTTAACCAATCCGTATCTTTTCCTGGCAGTGGCCCTGGCAGTCGCCACCGTCCTTATTTGGCAATTGCCACAATTACAGCGCGCCCTGAAAGGCACTAAAGGCCCCGCGGCCGTGAACACGTTCAAGGTAGATCACACGAAATTTATCCGGAATATTACTTCGACGGATCCTGCGGATGAATTAAGCGGGCGTGGTAAGTTCACGCGGTTTGTCGTGGCCATGCAATTGTTCCTGCAACGCATCGCGCGGGGAGGAGAAAAACAAGGTCCGAACCCCGGTGACAAGGACATAAATTATGCTGTCCCCTACACAGGCATATTTGGGCGCCTCTCCCAGATCGTGTTGGGCTGGCGTGAAAAAACCATCAACGACCTCTACGCCAATCATTCCGCGGAAATGGCCGAAATTTTAAGTAAATTTATCTGGCTGTGGGCACCGGTCGGCATATTTGGTTATCTTATTTCTGTGGCCTGGGGATTCTTCCATGATAAGTCGGAGATCTTCGCGCAATACGTCAAATGGTTTGTTGAGATATCGAAGGGGGAGAATCTTGACAAACACGCGCTGGAAAGCGGGGCGGCGCAATTAAAGATCGCTGTCGCCGCAGTCACATCCAGGAATCCTTTCATCAGGATCAGGGTTGTCTATCAAGTTTCGAAATTGTTCCTTATTTTAAGAATGCCGTATTTCTCCGGCCTGGTCGGCTTCGTCATTGGCAGAGGCACGATGTATGTATTGAGCGGCATGCTGGCGCCGGTTATTGTCGGTATTGTTCAGCCATTTGTTACGTATATGGTCCAGGTCCCTGGGTTGGGTCTTATTTTCTGGGCCTTGGCCCTGCCGGGCGCGAGCGTTTCGCGTTGGGCGTCGGTGGTGCGTGTCCTGACCCTGGAAATGTTATTAAGGGCCCGCAAAGAGATCGGTGCTTACCGGACGAATTTTAAAGGCGGCGATAGAAGCACGGAAGTGTTGGTCCGTATTCAAAATGGAGAGACAGACTTTACTAAGCTGGCATCACCTTTGCGCAATGGCCGGATGAGTTTTGCCGGCAACCCCAATGTGCGGGTCTGGCTGGAAAAGAGAATACATGTTTCCTTTGGCCGCAGGGCATTGCGTTTTGGGGTCGATGCCTTGTATACCGGTGCGGCGGCCCTATTCTTCATTGTGTATCGCGGTATCGCGCTTTTTGCCCCCTTGTTGGGTGCTGTTCTGTTTGTCATACCTAAGCAAATGCTGGCCGATGCCATGGGCTTTGGGCCTTTTCTGACCCGCCTGTCCGCGACTGTGGCGAAAGAAGACATGGCGTTCATAACCGGGACGTGGACCCTTTCCATCATTGGTCAGGAGATCGCCTTTGCCCGCGGGCTGGGGCATCAGTTCGGCGGCCCGCTGGGCACGATGGTTGATCTGTATGAAGGGGATTACGGCATCATCGGCATTGCTTCTCATATCGAAAGCATGGCGAATGACGTGATCTATGATGGCTACAATACGGCGCACCTCCATCCGACGGCATCACAAGCCGCGACCGAATGGTTGTGGAGCAGGAGTGGGGTGAGGGGCACCATGGCAGACAATGCGCGCCATGCTTCTTACGTGCAAGACAGGGGTCTGCGGATGTCGCGGGATGAATATTTGGACCGGAGATACGACAGAGAGTCCGCCAGGACCCTGCTTGGTCTCGATCTGCCTCTCCCTAATAATGCGACAACGGATTTGAAAAATTTTGTCAGCAGGCCGTCGTCGGAGACTGAGCAGAAGGTTGCGCATCTGTTTACCATGCCGGGATACGCCGAAACATATAAGCTCGGTCTTGGCTGGCAGGGTCAGATCGGCAAGGAAAGCAAGATCCCGGAATTTATTCAGGAAACGATCAAAGCCGGCGCCCTGGTGGGTGTCCCGCGCTTTATCGTCAAACCGGGCGACAAACCTGCCACAAAACCCGGCCTCAGGGCGCGGGAAAACGGCAGAATCATTGATGTTACTTTCGATGACAAAGACAAAAACAAGCTGGTCAAGACCCCGGCCCCTGAATTCCTGGCGCAATTGCAGGAAGTTTATTCAAGTGTCAATGAATTCTTCAGCGATAGCGATCGGGTGGAAATTGTTTATCTGGTGGCAGGGGATGTCCATCAATTCGGCGATGCCATGAAGGTCCTGCAGGCCTATATGGCCGATAAGCACAAGGACGCGAAATTTTTTGAGGAACAGCGCGCCGCGGTCGTGAACGGCTCCATAAAGATCCTGCCCAACATTTTACTTTCACCCGGCCTGAGCGATGATAATTTCGACTGGAGAGGCCAGGCCGTTGACGTCATGCGCCGGATGATCGATGAGGAAGTCCGCAAGCGGCGCGCGGTCAAACGGATCGAGGACAACAAAGACGTTCTGATCACCAAGGGCATAAGCCCCACGACCATTCAGACGATCGAGACCAAGGGCAGTATCGAGCCCTCCGCGCTGTCCGACAGTGAGAAACGTGTCCTGGCCCAGATGCTGAACGAAAAGGTTGCCCCGCCCAAGATCACCTTAGATACCCTGGTGGCGGCCATTGACAAGATCAAACTCCAGGACCAGCAAAAGGGCACGATCAAGACCGAGAGCTTAGATGATGCCCTCACGGCTTTCAAGGGCCAGAAAAACATCAAGCTCGATGATCTGGTCAATGACGGACGTTATTCCCGCACTTTTGAGCAACTCATGGTCAATACGGGCTTGATTCAAAATTTCGGATCCTTGAGAAATAAGGCCGGTTTGGAAGAGTTCATCAAAGCCGCCGGGTTCACGAATGCCGACGGCTTGATCGCGGACCTGTCAAAGAAGGCGGGGACCATCGCAGGCCTTGACGTGAAAAAGGCCGCGGCGCAGAAGACCCTGAATGCAACGAAGGACGAGGATAAAAAGAAGGCGTCGCAGGAAGAATTGAATGCCCTGGAAGCCGCGCAGCAAATTTTGATCTGGCATTATCAGAGAGACCACGAGGCGATCCTGATCAAGGCCGCCCGTTGGACCAAGGAAGACCTGACCCCGGAGCAGGTGCCGCTCAAGGCCCGGATAGAAGATCTGAACGCGGCCCATGATATTGCTCAAAGGATGGTCATCAAAAGTATCGGGGATATTGCCGCCTTTGTCAGCCGGGCGGATGTTCCGGATGAGGTCAAGAGCGTGGTCAACCGTTATCTGGGTCCACAACAGGTCAACAGGTACCGCGAAACCGTTGCTATCGACGGCCTTGGGCAGACCACCGTCGCCTATGACGCGACAAAGCCGTTGGCGTTCAATGTCCGCGCGCTGGAAGTTGTAAGCAGGATCGTCGCGGCTGATTTTGCGCTCAAGGGCAAGAACGTTCCTGTGACAATCCAGGAGCTTGCCAAAAACAATAAACAATATGAGGCGGTGAGTTTCACGCTGGACAATTTGCCCAAGGACGATGCTTCCAAAAAGGCCGAGATCGACCGATTGACAAAGACCAAAAATGATATTGGCTCCAAACTCCAGATCGCTTCGCAAAAAGCCTTGATCGAAGATATGAAGAAAGGCCTGGCCCAGATGAAGGATGATCTAAATAAGGCCACCAGCCCCGAACAGATCCAGATCATGAGACAAGAGATCGACGCGGCCGGCAAGAAAATACAGGAAGAGGAAAAGAAATTAGCCACAGCCCAGGATACCCAGCTGCCGGCCCCGCCCGTCCCGCCTGTAGCGGGACCTTCGGCGGCCAACAAGGGTTGGCTGGACAGTGCTGCCAATGCCGCCCGTAGTTTGAGAGACAAGGCCAGAAGCCTTGCCGGTATAAAGAAGGAAGGGCCTAAGCAAGAAGCGCCCAAGGAAGAGCCGAAGCCCGCAGGTTCTCTTGAGAAGATAAAGAAGGACATCGCGGATAAGCAAAGCCAAAGGGCTGCTTTAATGGCAAAACAAGCCCAAGGTCCGGCCGTCGCAAGTGTGGAGACCCAGATCAAAACACTTGGTGAAGAGATCGAGAAACTTCAGAAAGACCCTGTCTGGTTGGAAGCCAGGCGCAAGGAACAGCTCTCCAGGATCACCGAGAGTATCGCCACCGGCAGGGCGTCCACGGCTGATGATACTTTGTTTGTCCTGACCAGGGACATGTCGCTTTTGTCCGACCCAGACCGGGAACTTGTGCGTAAAGCCCTTGAGAAGCGGGTCGAAGAGATGTCCAATGAGCCGCCGGCCAGCCTTAAAAATCTCATCATCACCTCGCCATTCGGCGCGACCAGGACCCGCGCGGACGGCAGCACCTATCCCCAGGAGGGCATAGACATCAAGATGGGGTCCGGCGACCCGGTGTATCAGCCGATCAAAGGCACGGTGACCAAGGCCAGGTTCGATGAGCGCGCCGGCAATTTTGTCGAGGTGGAAAGCGTACTGGAGGTCGGGGGCGGCAGAACAACCGTGAGCATGAAATATGATCATTTAAGCGAGATCAGGGTGAGGCCGAATGAGACCGTAAACGCCGGCACCTTAGTCGGTCTTTCCGGCGCTACCGGCCATGCCACAGGCCCGCATTTGCATTATGAAGTGAGGGTCAATGGCACATTGATCAATCCGATCAGGATATTGCACGGCACCTTCGGCGCGGCCATGGCCCAGGGGGCCGCGGCCGTCATTGCTGACGCGGATGCCCTGGAGCAAGATACGCTCGGCTGGATTGGCCGCGTCACTTCTCCCGACGCCGTGTCCGCCAAAATCGCCATTGATCAGCATGCGCATTTGACCGAAAAGACGGATGATCAGGCCGGGCCCACGGTGAATTTTGGCGATTTAAAAACCATCCACGAAAAAGCCCGGGAAACGCAAACGCATTTGGGTCAAAGCAAGACAGTGATCCCTCTGGTGAATGTGGTGGCGGCCGCGGACTCATGGGCAACTGAAGCGCATTTCCTGACGCGTGAGACCAGGCCTGACGGCACGGTCAGGATCGTTCCCATTTACCGCGACGGCCTGCATAGTCCCGTGCATGAGGCCGATTATCCGGCGCTCAAAGGTATTGAGGACATGGACGTGGTCCTGCAACTCGGCAGAGACCAGGCCATGCCTGTGCACGAAGGCATGCCCAGTCATTTCGAGGCCGGCTTTGGCGATCTTTTCAAGGCCCTGGCCAGGGCCAAGGGCATTGAGCCGGCCCAGGCCTATCTATTGATGCCCGCGCCCAAGGCCTATGGCGCTTATCTTAAGGACGCGGCCAGGTCCACCCAAGAATACAGCATAGGCAATTACGCGCGCTCGGCGCTCAAATTGGCTGATGAATACGATGTGGTCTACAGAGAGGACCAGAGCGTGAACGTCCGCGCCAAAGAGGATGCTTCCTTTAAACCGGCCTTTGCCTTTATCGAGGGTGTTGTAGAAAGGGTTGGGCACACGGACCGCGACGGTGATTTTGTGGTCGCGGTGACCGAAGGCCGGGATACGAACCAAAACAGGGGTTTCAAGGTCGAAGTGATCTACAGCCATTTGAACAAGGTCCTGCTGAAATCCGGGGACAGCATTGTTAAAGGTCAGGCCATCGGTTATATGGGCGCTTACCAGGACACGGATAAATACGGCACCAGCGAGGTCCGGCGCCACATGGAGATCCGCTTGACGGTCAATGGCGCGACGCAAGACATCACCAAGCCGGTGACGGTTGCGCCAACGGCGGTCAGCGATCAAGCCAAAGATGATGCCATCGCCGAACTCAATAAGCTTATGCCGTGGCGCGGGGTGACTGTTTCCATGGTGGAAAAAGGCAAGGACCGCAGGGACGGCGTCAACTGGGATGCCCGTGGCAGCGACCTGGCCCTGATGAAGGCCATGGGCGTCACCGTTATCCGCACCTATAATCCGCCGACCAGGGCCTTTTTGGATGAAGCAGGTAAGCAGGGCATACAGGTCATCATCGGCTTTCCTTATAAGGATGACCGTCTGGTGCCTTCCGCCGAGATCGCGAACGGCTCGTTCAAGGACTATATCGAGCAGTTCAAGAACCACAAGGCCGTGAAGTTCTGGGAACTCGCCAATGAAGAAAACATTCACGCGGAAGATTTCGACGGTGACCTTACCAAATGGTTCGGGGACGGCCCGGACAAGCCCGGCATTCTCGAACAGACCGCCCAACAGATCATGGCCATTGACCCGAACCATGATGTCGGCACCACCTTTGCCGGGGAAGGCATCACTATCAAGGAGTTGCTCGATAACCCGACGGTGAGGGTGTGGGGATTCAATGTGTATCCGTATCAGAACAATTTCGGCGGCCTTTTCGGCGCCTGGCTGAGAATGATCGAAGACCTGCCCCAGGCGCAAAGAGACCGGATCAAAATGTATGTTTCCGAGACCGGTGTCGACTCCCAGGGCGGCCAGGCCGCGCAGGCCGAGGCTACCAAGGAGATCCTGGCCAATATCCTTGATATTGTCAAAGGCATTGACCCCAATGATCCCAACAAAAAAGCCGTTATATCCATGGTCCAAAGCTTCATGGGCGTCATGTTCATGAGCTGGGTCGATGAATGGTGGAAACATCAGGGCGGCAGTCCGGATGTCCAGGACACGGACGCCATCTCATTCGGCGGCCATTTGAGCCATGAAGAATTTTACGGCATGGTGGACATCGACCTTATGGTCAAAGAGGTGTATTTGGCCCTTCAGCGGATCTGGGGCGGAGAGCCAGAGGCGCCGGAAGAAACCATTCGCCGCAGTGTGCGCCAGCAGATCAGAAACCAATACCACGTGGCTTTTGAGGCGCAAGACATTACCCAGAAGGCCGGAGAGCTGGCGCGCGACGATGCCGGCAATCGCGGCAGAGGAAGGAACCTTGAGGTAGAGATCGCTGAATTTGAAAAACTCGCTGAAGACGGGGATTTCAGTGAAAATCTTAACCGTGCTACCATCAACATGGCTTTTGCCGCCGCCTCCCTGGCTGATGTTGACCTGCCGCGGGCCACACGCTTAGCCATTGAGACCCGCATCAAGACATTCAACCCCGCGGATACCGGCAAGCCGCTGTTTAGCGTGAACCTGGGCTGGGATTTTAACCCGGCTAATCGTCTTGCCTTTGCCCAGTGGGGTATGTACAAAAAACTCGGCTTGAACGTGACCATACCTTCCGCCTACGGTTCAAGTCAGGAAGCGGTCAATTTCCTGAACAATATCCATCAAATAGCCCCGGTGATGGGTTGGCTGGCTTTGGCCCAGGACGGCTTTAATCTTATTAACGCCTACAAAGGCAGGAATGACAAGGTCAACGGCGGCATGCTTCGATTGCCGAATCATCGTGTGCGGGATACCTTCCTTCTCCAAACGACCTATTTCTATACGAACATGGTCTTTCATAAGGATACACAAACATGGGAAGATGAAGATGACGACAGCCTTCGCCTCAGCGTCGGTTTGATGGACACCGTGGCCCAGGGCCTCAGCGAGGTCCTCTCAAGGATCAAGGGTGTGCACAAAATTTATAACGGCAGTTTCGGCAAATTCGTCGTGTCGATCGGGGGCGACCCGGAGGTCAAGTCGCCGTGGGAAAAAGCCAAATACGACGGCGTGCCGGTCTTTGGCATCGATGAGACCAATTTCTACAAGGCAGGGCTGAATAATACCGACAAGGACATCATCTATGTCATCGAGCGCGGCAATCATGGCGATCCGAGCCTGTCAAAGATATACAAAGCCGAAGAAATGATCGTTGGTTACAAATACAATCTGCGGGAATTGATGGAAACGGCCCATTTGCCGTTGTCGGAGCAAAAAGGCAAGTACCGGATGTTCGTATCCAACCGTTTCAAGTATTTAGATCCACAGCATCCGGAGAAGGGGGAATTGATCAAGAAATTCACCGATGAGGCCAAATTCAAGGACTTGTGGATGGAGCAGGGCCAGCGCTACGTTGTTCCATCCTTAGCTATGATCGAAGACCTTAAGCGCCAATATTTTGTCCGCCGCGGCCACGATGACGGCGACGAGCACAATGGCCCCAGAAATATCATTGCCGGGATCATCGACCCGGTCAGCTCCCGCATTCTGGAAGACGGCATCATCTACGCGGGCGAGAATTTGCCCGCCTCCCAGCAACTGCGCGTGCCCAGCGGTTCCTTCCCGCGCCGTGAAGTGTTGGTGGACGCGCTCAAGAAATCCATCGGCAAGGACGGCAACGGCCAGGAGATCTATCCGTATATCCTTTACAGCCGTCCCGCGGCCCTGCAGGATTTCGGCCTTAACCGCAATTATCATATCAATGATGACGGCCCGCAGGCACAGGCGGACGTGCTGGTCCTTAAAGCCAATGGTTCGGCAATGTTAAAGCCGGTGTACGGCGATCTTCCCATAACCGAACCGCTTTACCAGGTCAAGGATGAGAAAACAGGCCAGTATCGCGACATTCAAAGCCTTAAGGACGTTGATTTGGTCAAACCATTAAAAATGTCCGTCCTGATGGATTCTACCTTCCTCAATGGGGCCAAAAAGCCCATTGCGTATAACCCGACCCATTTGAATTATAGAGAGATCGAAGCGGTGCTGGTCGGACTTTTGGCGGCGGACAAGGCCGATCTTTCCGTCATTGTGGTGGACGGCAGGGCCCATATCACCCAGCCGGCTGTGCTGGTCCACGGGGACAAGGGCGACACGCTCATCCTTAACCCGTCGCTGTTGCATAATCTGCATAACGGTGTCCGGGAAAGCGTGGAGGAAACCAGGGTTAGGATCAAGAATGCCCTGGTCAATATCAGCCGCACCGACATCAGCCGCGACCTGTATCTGAAAACAGTGATCACCGATGCCTCGCAAATGACCCTGTCGCTGGGCATGCAGTCGGTCAAAGACCCGCGCTATGTGGGCCAGGATGAGGTGGGCATTTTGATCGAACGGCCCGAGCATCTGGCCTATGGCCGCCTTGATATGTTCTTGCAGGGGTCACAGTACATTTACACCCAGAATGAAGTGCGCGCGGTGATCAGTCGGGCGCTGGAAGACGTCGGCCAGCGTCGGGTCAGCGTGCGCTTCTTTTTGGGCGACAAGCAGGTGGATGAAACCGTCTTTGAGAAGGAAAAAGGCAAGCCCTCGGCGCGCATTGTCGTGGCCGGCTTCGGCCTGCAAAACGGCGAGTTCGCCCATTTGGTCATCGGCGCCAATGCCGTCAATATTTTCAAGGTCATGGTCAAGGAGGATGCCCTGGGCTTGCACATTCGCAATGACGGCAGTTATGAGATAATCAAGGAAGGCCAGATGCCGTTGATCCATCAGGTCCGGGGACAGCCGGCCGGGGAATTGGCTGGTGTCCGGCAGGCCTCCATCACAGAGCGCACGCATGATTGGTTTAAGACCATTGATGATTTCAAGAAACGCATGGGAGCGAAAGTCCTTAGCCCGGCGGAGAATGCCCGTTTGAGCGATCTTCTCGCCGACCGCCTGATCGGAGAATACGGCGCCAGCCCGCTGACCAGGCAGATGGAACCGCTGCGCGACAATATGACGGCCACACAGCAGGCATGGGCAAGAGCGCTCAATCAATTCAATCACCTGATGTTTGACACCGGCTCGGCCGCGGAGATGAGGATCCGCGCGGTCAACGATATTTTAATGTCCCTCTTTAATGTCAATGCCAAGATCGGGCAGGACCTCTTCCTGACAAGATTTATTTATACCCAGGCCCTGATCAAGAACGAGGACCCGCAGAGATATATGGATGCTTTCAAGGCCAGGGCCAGCGGCGGAAAGAATGCCTTTGCCGATGCTGTCCGGGCAGAAATGAATGATTTCTTAAGCGACGCCAGAGACCTGCTGTTCAACAGTAAAGACCGGGGCGCCCTCGAAGTCACGGTGTCTAACATTGCCGGCGCGGCTGACAGGGCCCAGTTCCTGATCGATCTATTAAATGGAAAGCATCCTGACGCGCCGCAGTTAAAGACCCTTGCCGAGGTCAACGGCATCAGCCAGAGCGATCTTGATTCTGCCGTCAAGAAGCTCAAGGAAGACCAGAAAAACAAGGACAAGGCCTATGAAAATCTCCGGATTTGGACTGATACCAGCGGGCTCTACACCGAGGATCAGAAAAAAGAGGTCGCCAATAACCTTCTTGAGAAACCCGAGGATATCAATACGGGGCTGGAATATTGGCTGACCAATGACCAGGTCAATGCTGATCCCAGTGCCCCCAAACCCGCGACAGTCATGGGCCATCTGGCCCGGCTGAATACAGAAGCCCTGCCGTATTGGAGAAAACAGGCCGTTCTTTATGCCGGCGTGCCGCAGATGAGCCAGTTTATCGCCGATGAATTACAGGGCGTTCGGGATGAAATATCCCTCGGTGTGTGGTCGGTGCGCCGGCTCACCGCCGATGCACTGATCTACGCAACATTCACCTTTGAATTGGCTGACCGCGTCCTGCGTCAGAAACTAAGCCTTACAGTCGATCAGGTTGCCCTGGACAACAAGACCATCGCCACCATTTCCTTTGGTCTGAACCATAAGACACCGGACCTGACAGACCTCCCGCTGATCGCGTTGACGCTGGATCGCGCGAAAAGGAAACCCGGCGACAATATCTATACTATTGCCGAATCCAGGGCCGGCCTGACCGGCCGCGTCAACGTCGGTATCCGGTCTGATATTGAATACATCCAGAAGTTGATCGCCAATCCCAAGGCGAAGAATTATGTGGCCCAGCTCAACGCCATGATCGCCAACCTCAATCATGAGACCGCGTATATTAACGGACAGCCATTTTCAACCGGAACAAAGGCGTTCAGTGATTATGTCGGCGGCCTGCTGGAGGTTGATTACGATGAGCAATACCAAACGGGCAATCCCCGCAAGGAAAGCATTTTGGACTTGTTGGACCGCAAGAAAAAAACTCGCGCTGCCGAGCTTGGCCTGTACGAGGAACGCCTCGCGGTGCTGGTGAGTTTGACCAATTTTACCAAGGATGTTTTGGGCGGTGATCAAGAAGCGCTGGCCGCCGATTATAAAAAGTTCATCGAAAAGCAGATCAATGAAGCCATCCGGGTCATGACCACTGACAGAGGCGCTGCCAACTCACAGCGCAGGATCCTGATGGACATGCAGAGCTTCGGGCCGGCGCAGGAGAAATACCTCAAGGAACAAAAAGAGGTGATCGCCGCCAAAGCAAAGCTGGACGCGGCCGGGGAAGCGGCGCGGTTGGCTGAACGCGATTATTTGCAGGCCATTGAAGCGGCGAATAAACCGGTCGATGATTTTGCCGCCTCTGTTTCCGGCCGTCTCATTGCGGGCAAGACCGGGGCAGGCAAGGAACGCGCCCTCAAGGACCTGTCCGAGCTTTTTGCCCGTCTTAAACAACCAACCCCGACCATGATGCAGGTGGGCAATGAGATGGTTACGGTGAATGATGGCCATCATCGGACGCCTATCTTAAGTTTCAACGGCCGCCGGAGCATGGAGGCCATGCAAGCCGCGATCAACGCGGTGAAGACCGCCGACGGCTGGAAGAACTTCCCGGCCTATCAATTCGCCTTCGTGGACCTGATACGCAGCGGCATGGACACCTATGTGGGTTCCATGACCCCATCGCTCGGTACGGCACAAAGCCAGCGTTATTTGGTCACCGAGGTGCGCCTGACGGACCGCCAGGCCCGGATGGTCAATGACGCCCTGGGCGGTGTCATCACGCAATACAGCTTCCTGGAGGATTTTCGCAGCAAGGAAAGCTACCCGTTGGGATTCGACGAAAACCGGACCTATTTGCTGGCCTTTGACAGCGTTACCGTGCAGGGCGAGAAATTCAGTCTTAATGTGGCCGGCCTGGGTGAATATCAAGTTTCAAACAATACCAATAGAGTGGATGGTCCTGATAAAGGTCAGACCGTTGGTTCCAGAGCTCCTCAAGACAATACAGTCGCCTTCACCGTGAAATTCAAGACCGATCCCAATCCAAAGGTACGGTTAACGGTGGGGGGA
>Ga0209515_10000699_pt1 | contig 59339 bp, 61 predicted proteins | sample Subgroupgradi54m_FD_187454 | JGI IMG/M metagenome (GOLD analysis project Ga0209515, IMG submission 187454) | Subsurface groundwater microbial communities from S. Glens Falls, New York, USA - GMW60B uncontaminated upgradient, 5.4 m (SPAdes)... ... | reverse complement strand
CCCGCCATACGGAACACCGGCAGGCCCGTCGGGCGAGGGTGTCGTTGTCGTAACGGCTGACATTTTCTCCTGCTAAAAGGCTTCGGGCGGCGGCTTCCGGATTTTTAAGAAGATGAGGAGTTGTATGCAGGGCGATTGTTTCTTTGTTCCAGAGGGTCGTGGATAGCCCAAGCGTTTCGAATTTTTCTTGGGCTTCTTCCCAGTTCAACAATTCCTGCGGCGTTAATTTAAGAAGAATAGGCGTCAAAAGCTGTTGCACCTCGATTGTGCCGTTCTCCAACTGGGCCTTGAGGCGTTCAAACATGATTCGTTCCTGGGCCGCGTGCTGGTCGACGATGAAAAGGGAAGTTCCTGTTTCAAAGAAAAGATATTTTTTCAGGAATGTTCCAACGTACCGGGCTTGGGATAGTTTGGAGGCCAGGCTGTCTGGATTTTGGATAAAAAGATTTTCTGAAACAGGCGTCTCTAAGAGTTCTTGGTTTTGGAAGGCGTAGTGTTGCGTCGCGTATTTGCTTTTGTTGAAGGGTTCGGGAACTTGGCTAGAACTTGTCTCAAAACTGTCACCCCCGAATGTCTTTGTCGGGGGTCTAGTAGAGACGGGTTTCAAACCCGTCTCTACCTCATTTGGATTCCCGACTAAAGCATTCGGGAATGACAAATTTTTGTGGACTTGTTTGGCCTTGCCCTGCTGCATAAGCGTTTGTTCGCACACCGAGCGGATCAGCGACGATAAATGTTGCTCGTCTTTGATTTTGACTTCGCGTTTGGCGGGGTGGATATTGACGTCGACGTCCTCAGGCGGAATTTGAATATACAAAGAGAAGAAAGGATAGATCTGCGGCGGAAAGATGAGACGGTAAATCTGATTCATGTGAAAGCCGAGGCCCCTGTTTTGTACCGGACGATCATTGATGAAGATGAATTGTAAATCCCGATGGGGCCTTTGAATATTGATATCCCCTAAAATCATACGCAGCGAAATCTGATCCGAGGGGAAATCCTGCCCAACTTCCAGCAAATGTTTTTCTTCCAGATTCAGGGCATGGGCTACACGGCTTTTAAGATCATTTTCGGGTGGAAGATCGATCAGAACTTTTTCTTGATGCGATAAAAGAAAACGGCATTGAGGATACAGCAGTGTATAAGGAAGAAACACGTTAAGGATTTGATTGATTTCGGTCGTGTTGGTTTTTAAAAATTTTTTGCGCGCCGGAGTATTGAAAAAAAGTTCTTTGACCTCGATCTCGGTGCCGTTATTCATCGTGACGGGACGAATGTTCATCTTCTTGCCGCCGCGCAGATGAATCTCCCAACCGGTATCGTGGTTTTTGGTTTTGCTGCGCAAGACGACATCCGCGATGGAACCGATCGAGTACAGGGCTTCTCCTCGGAATCCTAAGGATTGGATGTGATCTAAATCGTCAAGCGTTTCAATTTTACTGGTGGAATGCCGAAGGAAAATTTTTTCCAGGTCATCGGGTTCAATGCCGCTGCCGGTGTCTTTGATGTGGATCAGCGTTTTGCCGGCGTCTTTGAGGTGGATTTCGATTGAGGAAGTTTGGGCATCAAGGGAATTTTCCATCAACTCTTTGATGACGGAGGCCGGGCGCTCGATGACCTCACCGGCGGCGATTTTGCTGATGATTTCGGGGGGGAGGATGTGGACTTTGTTCATATTAGAATTCCTTCGCCTTGTTTAACCCAACCATCTCCTTCAACTCCTGCAACTTATTCAGCGCTGCCAATGGAGTGAGGGAATTGATATCCATTGATTCGATGATGGATTTGATTCTTAGAATAAGAGGATCTTCGGCGTTATTGCTAAAAAGCGATAATTGATTTTCTCCCGACGGATTGAAACGTATTTTTTCTTTTAAATTATTCTGCAATTCCAACTGCGTCAGGATTTGACGGGAACGGCGGATCACCGAAAGCGGAATCCCGGCGAGCTTGGCCACATAAATTCCGTAGCTGTCGTCGGTCGATCCCGGCACGATTTTGTGCAGGAAGACAATTTCATCTTTCCATTCCTTGACCGCCACGTTGTAATTCTTGACGCCTGTGTGCTCATCGGCCAAAGCGGTTAATTCATGAAAGTGGGTGGCAAAAAGCGTGCGCGCCTTTTCTTTTTGCAAATGCTCCGCCAGCGCCCAGGCCAGACTTAATCCATCGTAGGTGCTGGTGCCGCGTCCGATTTCATCCAAAATCACTAAACTCTGGGAGGAAAGATTGTTGAGAATGTCTGCGGTCTCATTCATCTCCACCATAAAAGTACTCTGTCCTTTGGCGATATCATCGTGGGCGCCGATCCGCGTAAAAATTTTATCCACGATTCCAATCTCGGCGGATTCCGCTGGAAGATAGCTTCCCATCTGCGCCAAAATCACCAGAACCGCGATCTGACGGATGTAAGTTGATTTTCCGGCCATATTCGGGCCGGTCAAAATGATCAAGTGATTTTCACTGCAATCCAAAAGCGTGTCATTGGCGACGAATGACCCTTGTAAATTTTTTTCCACCACCGGATGCCGTCCGGCTTTGATGTCGATGGTCGTTTCATCGCTGATCCGCGGAATGATATAATGGGGTGATTGCGCCACGACACTTAAGGAAAAAAGGACGTCCAGGACAGCAATCCTCGATGCGTATTCGTGCAGGAGAATCGAATGATCCAGGATTTCCTGACGCAGTTCTTGCAGGATTTCGTTTTCGATTTTTAGAATTTTTTCCTCGGCGCTTAAGGCTTTTTCTTCGAATTCTTTTAAGGCTGTTGTGATGTAGCGCTCGCCGTTGACCAGCGTTTGTTTGCGGATGTAATCGGAGGGAATCGCGTTCAAATTGGCTTTGGTGATTTCAATGTAATAACCGAAAACCTGATTGTATCCGATTTTTAAAGAATTGATGCCGGTGCGTTTGATTTCCTGCGTTTGAAGATTTTGCAGCCATTTTTGTCCATGTTCTTGAATGTCTCGAACAGAATCAAGTTCGGTAGAAAAACCCTTTTGAATGACTTTCCCCTCGCTGTGTGACAAAGGGATATCGGGATTAATGGCGCGAATCAACAGGTCGCGTAAATCCGGGATGTCTTCTAAAGTAAACAAAGGATTCAAAACACTTAAGGAAGAAATTGTTTTTTGAATGTCCGGCAGACGGTTTAAGGCGTTTCGCAGGGCCAGAAAATCTTTCGGTGAAAGATAGCCGCAGCTCAGACGGGAAATATTTTTTTCAATATCCGGAATGTACCGCAGGTATTTTTCAAGTTCTTGACGGATGTGCGAAGTATCTTTAAGAAGTGTCAGTGCGTGCTGGCGCTCTTCGATCATTTTTTGATTTTTCAAAGGATGATACAGCCAGTGGCGTAGTTTTCGTTTGCCCAAAGAGGTGAGGGTGTGATCCAAGGTTTTTAAAAGTTCCTCCAATTCCAGTCCGTAACAGGCCGCGGGCGAGATAAAAACATAATCGCCGTCGGTATAAAGCGAAATCTTGTCGATGTGCTTGAGCGGCTGTTTGTTCATGGCCTTGAGATATTCTAAGAGCGCGCTGGAGGCTGCTTGAGCCAAAGGATAATCGTCGATGCCGAAACCGTTCAAGTTGTGGATCTGAAAATGTTCGCACAATGTTTTTCGGGCGATTTCGGGATTAAACGACCAGTCTCCAAAGGGGCTTAAGCTGATATTTTTTAGACGCAAAAGAGGGTGACGCAAGATTTCTTTCACCTGATCCTTTTGGCTGTCTGGAAAAATACATTCACAGATCGGAAGTTTGGAAATGATTTCTAAAATTTTATGCTGATCGGTGTATTGATTCGTTTGGATCGTGCCGCTGTTGGATTCGAAAAAGGCCAGGCCAAAGCCTTTGGGGCTTGGGCTTAAAGATAAAAGGTAACGCGCATCGGGGCTCGTCTCATCAAGAAATGTGCCGGAGGTGATGGTGCGGATGACATCGCGCTTGACGATTGCGCCTTCGGCTTGAGAGGGATTTTCAAGTTGTTCGCAGATCGCGACTTTGAGTCCGGCTTTGATAAGTTTGGCGATATAAGAATCCGCGGCATGATAAGGAATCCCGCACATCGGAATTTTGGCGGATTTGCCGTTGCTGCGTGAGGTCAAGACCAGATCAAGGACGTTAGCGGCGACCTTCGCGTCGTCATAAAACATTTCATAAAAATCCCCCAGACGGAAAAACAGGATGCAGTCTGTGTGTTTGGCTTTGATCTCCTGATACTGCTTGAGCATGGGGGTGGGTGTGACTGGTTCGATTGTGCTTGAAGGGAAATCCATGGGCGAGAGTATTTATAGCAGATTTCCCTCGACCTTGACAATCTCTTTTTTTTAATGTTATACTTCCCTATATTCTCTTCCTATCAACAATTTTCTCAAGAGGCCCACATGATGAGACCGAAATTTTATTCTGCAACCACAGGGTTTTTGTTTCTATTTTTATTTTTATGCAGGACCGACGAAGTTCGCGCGGAAGGCCGTAATATAGCCGCTGAAATGCTTTGTGAGCATGCGCAAACGTTTTATGAGCGAGGCGAAAAGAAAGAAGCCCTCCAAGAATTCAGTAAAGTCTTGCTGGTTGATCCAGACAATCCAACCGCCCATGAGTATTTGGCAAAGTTAGGTGTCCCTCAGGGGCTTTATCGGCCTTTGAAGACCGTCACTGTTCACCGTCGAGGTGGGGAAGGGGATGGCTCATCCGCGGCGGATCAAAGGCTCAGCAAGTTAGATCACGCGATTTTAAGAAAGGATCGGGATTTGTCGGACTACCAGAAGATGCTGGTGATGAAAGACAAAGAGATTTTTAACCTCAAAGATACTTTGAGCCGGACGTTACAGCTGAAGCAAGATGCGATGGAGGAAAGGAATAAAAAAGACGAAACCCTTGAGGAGAAGGCTAGCCAAGATCAAGATGATTTAAAGCCGTTGATTAAAGCAAGAGACGAAGACATTGCCCGTTTGAAAGAAGAATTAGCATTGGTTAAAAAAAATATTCTTTCTCTTCAAAAGAATGCTAGTGTAAAAACATCTTTTGCCGTGGCTTCTGTCGCGGGGGATGATTTATCCTCCGAATTATATGATTTAAACTCACAGATTAGAAGTGTTCAACTGGAATTAACCGAGACACAGATGTCTTTAAAAGAAAAAGACAAGACTCTGACGGAACTCAAAAAACAACTGGATGAAACAACTCAGCGTAACGACCTTTCTCAAAAGATCATTCAAGAAAAAGATAGTCAGATCAAGAAACTTCAAAACCCGCAAAAAATCCTTCCTTAAGTTTAAGCTTAGTGATATCTTAGTCGACATGGTCAACCTCGGAATCATTGGATACGGTTATTGGGGGCCGAATCTGTTAAGAAATTTTTTGGGGCTGCCCAACTGCCGGGTCAAACTCCTCGCGGAATTAGATGATTCCCGCCTCGAATATCTTCAAGAGAAATTTCCTGCCCTTAAAACCACGAAAGACTATCGTCGTTTACTCAACGGCGCCGTCGATGCTGTCGTGATCGCCACCCAGCCTTCCACGCATTTTCAGCTCGCCAAAGAAGCTTTAGAACAGAATAAACATGTCTTGGTTGAAAAACCTTTGGCCATGAATGTCCCAGAGGCAAAAGAATTGCTGCGCCTCGCCAAAAAATATAAACGCAAACTCATGGTCGGCCACACCTTTGAATACAATGAAGCGGTGCGGGCCTTAAAACGGTATATCCAAACGGGTGAGTTGGGGCGATTGTATTATCTTTATTCCCAGCGGTTGAATTTTGGCATTGTCCGTCGAGATATTAACGCGTTGTGGAATCTGGCCCCGCATGATATTTCGATCATTCTTTATTTATTGGAAGAAATGCCGATCGCGGTTTCGGCCAAAGGCGTTGCTTTCCTGCAAAAAGGCATCGAGGATGTAGTTTTTATGGCGTTGCATTTTCCAAAAGACACAATCGCCCACGTGCAGGTGAGCTGGCTAGACCCAAGCAAAGTCAGGCGGATGACGCTGGTCGGGAGTGAAAAGATGATTGTGTACGATGATGTCAGCGACGATAAGATCAAAATTTTTGATAAAGGGATCAAGAAAAAAAATATGAATGAATCTCTCGGTCGTTACGATGATTTTGGGCGGTATCAATCGATCAAGTCCGCGGGCGATGTGGTTTTTCCAAAAATTGATTTCACCGAACCGCTTAAAACCGAATGCGCGCATTTTATTGAGTGTATCGAAAACAATCAGCCGCTTTTAACCGATGGAGAAAACGGTTTAAGGGTGGTTCGGATCTTAGAAGCCGCCAGCCGTTCGATGCGTCTTAATGGGAAAAATGTTTCGGTATGAATAAAATTCCCCTCATCGATCTAAAAAGACAATACCTTTCCATTAAAGAAGAAGTTGACGCTGCTATCCAAAACGTTTTGGATAGCTCGTGTTTTATCTGTGGCGAACCGGTGGAGAGTTTTGAAAAATCTTTTGCTCATTTATGCGGGGTGAATTTTGGGGTTGGGACAAGTTCCGGGACAACAGCGCTTCATCTGGCTTTGACGACGCTTGGAATAGGCCGAGGGGATGAAGTGATCACAACCGCCAATACGTTTATCGCGACGACAGAAGCGATTTCCCAAACCGGCGCCCGGGTCATTTTCGCGGACATCGACGAACGAACCTACAATATTGATTGTAAATCTTTTCAAGAAAAGATTACTCCTCGGACAAAAGCAGTGGTGCCGGTTCATCTCTACGGCCAAAGCGCGGACATGGAGGCGATCGGCCGTATTGCGAACAAACATCGCTTGAAGTTGATTGAAGATGCCTCGCAGGCGCATCTGGCGGAGTTTAATGGAAAGCCGGTCGGTTCCTTCGGGGATTGTGCGATTTTTAGTTTTTATCCCGGGAAAAATTTGGGGGCTTACGGCGACGCGGGAATGGTTGTGACCGACGACGAAGTTCTTGCCCAAAAGATGCGCATGCTTTCCAATCATGGACGGATCAATAAATACGAACATTTGATGGAAGGATATAATTACCGTTTGGATACTTTGCAGGCGGCTGTTTTGAATGTGAAGCTCAAACATTTATCCAAGTGGACTCAACAGCGGCGAGAGATTGCGCAGATTTATGATAAGATGTTCAAAGATTGCGATGTGATCACTCCCGCCATCGATCATCGGGCCAAACACGTTTACCATCTCTACGTGATCCGGGTGAAAAACCGCGAGCGATTAGAAAAAACCCTGACCCAGAATGGTATTTCAACGGGAATTCATTATCCGCGGCCGCTCCATTTACAAAAAGCGTATCAATATTTGGGATATAAAAAAGGTGATTTTCCAGTGACTGAACAATGCGCCGGTGAGATTTTATCTGTGCCGTTATTTCCGGAATTAACATCTTCCGAAATCGATCGAATCATCCAATGTATTCGTCAGGCATGCCCGAAACCATTAGCAGCGGGGGTGGTTTAATGTATCGAGGGAAAAAAATTAGTTTGGTTATTCCTGCCTATAACGAATCAAAACTCATTCAACCGACCCTCCAGCACGTTCCTTCCACCATCGACCGGATTTATGTCGTGGACGACGCTTCCAAAGACCAGATGGCACAGATTGTTTTGGAGCTGAATAAGAAAGATAAAAGAATCGTCCTGATCCGGCATGAAAAAAATGAAGGCCCGGGCCAGGCGATCATCACCGGTTATCTTCGTTCCTCGGGCGATGGGTATGACATTACGGTTGTGGTAGGCGGTGATTATCAGATGCCTTTGGAGGAAGTGAATCGATTTCTGGATCCCTTGATCGATGGAAAAGCGGATTATACCAAGGGAAACCGGTTTTTGCTCTGGGATATCACGCGCGAGAAGATGCCGAAGATTCGTATTTTAGGAAACATCATCATCACCGCCTTAACTAAGATCGCCTCAGGATGTTATAAAGTGATGGATGTGGTGGATGGTTACACAGCGATCACCAAAGAGGCGATCGACCGCATCGATTGGAGCCGGGCCTGGAAAAGATACGGGTATCCGATGGATTTTATCATCCGGCTCAATGCCTATGGATTCCGGGTGAAGGACGTTTCCCGGCGGGCTATTTATTTGAAGGGAGAGCGCCAGTCGCAGATCAAGGGGCTGCGTTACGCACTGCGGGTTTCTCCGATGCTGATCCGCGGATTTTTCTGGCGGATGCTGTTTAAATATATTTATTTGGATTTTCATCCGTTGGTCTTTTTCTTTTTCTCAGGATTGATTTTGTTGCCTTTAGGAATTTTATTTGGAATCTTTTTGATTTATCAGGAGTACAGCGGCGTTGGAGTTTCGGGGCCGCGGGCGATTGTGTGCGCGCTATGCATCATCACGGGATTGCAGTTTTTGTTGTTCGGGATGTGGTTTGATATGGAGGCCAGTAAGTGAAAGCGATCCTTAAACATGCAAGCGCTCTTTTATTGATCAGTTTTTTTGTTCTTTATAATTTTTTTTATACCGGCAGATACGCCGAATATCCCTGGTGGCATGAACACGGCAATGACATCGACGCGACATACGCAGCTAACACGGTTGGTCTCTTGAACAACAGCGAACTCACCTTTGTGTGTCATCCAGGCGCAACCATCTATGCTTTGCATGGAATCGCTTATCGAATTCCGGCGTTTAAAGACCCCGCGCATCAAAGGCTGATGCGTCTGCGGGAGGTGATGGATTATAATCAAGCGGCAGCTGTTTTGGAAACTTCGACGAGGACAAGCCGGATTTTAACGGTCATAGAAGCCGTCTTATTTCTGATTGTGTTTTATTTTCTTCTTGTTCGATTGGGCGGCAATTGCTTTATTTCGTTTCTCATTACCTTTTATCTGGGGACGTCCCATGCTTTTTTACAGCATATCTGTATGATCCGGGCAGAAATCTTAAGCCTGCTGTTTTTGTTTTGCGGATTTTATTTGATTATTTATTTAATGCAAAAGATGGGGGAACCGCCGATCGGTTGGATGCGTTTTCTTATCCCTGCGGGATTTTTTTTGGGATTTTCTGTTTTTTCTAAAATACAGATTGGGCCGCCTCTGGTTTTTTCGCTTGCCCTGGTTGTTTTTTATATGACGCGGGTTCGTCCAGTTATAGATCCAAGAGACCGTTCAGTGAAGTTTTATTGGTTTAGCTTGGGGGCGGCCCTCGTTAATCTTGCGCTCATGCCCTGGTGGACTTTAAAGAGGCCGGCATTCTTAACGCCGCAGTTTCTTTCCGTCATGCCGGAATATTGGAGGGAGGTGTATGGCCCCGCCCCGGAAAGTTTTTTTGTCCCTGTTTTTATTTTCTTAACCGGCCTTGTTGTGTTAAGCACATTTTTCATTGCCCGGCGATTCATTCGGGTCTTATGGGTTTTAAATTTATTAATCTTTGGGGGAATTATTTCCACCTATTTGATTCTTCTGCCTGTTTCTATGAGCTTTCCTCAATACGTTGAGAATACCCGTCGGCTGGTTTACTCCGTGTTCACGAATGTGATCTATGGGGGAATTTTAAGTCATCGGGTGGTGAACTTCGATACTTTTGAAAAAATTTGGAATATGCACGCGCAGGAGAGCGGTTTGCTGCATATAAATATTTTCTATTTTGTCCTTTTGGCAGCGTTTTTAAGTTTATATCGTCTGCTTCAAAAGGTCAGCCCCAAACGTTCATTCTATGGCCTTGTGCTTTTTATTTTTGGGACGGGTCTGACGATGGATGTCTTCGCCACGATGCGTTCTGTTAAGTTGTATTATTACTATGCGTTTTATTCATTGAGTTTTCTGGCTCTCGGGCTGGGGATGTGGCTGAGTCTGGAATATGCGAGCAGAAAAATTCAAAATGGATTTTTTCAGTATTCTCCGATAGGCGTTATGTTGGTTTTGGGGCTGCATGTTTTTGTGATGGGTTTTTATTTGTTAGGCCAGCCCCGGGCCAGTGGGAAAAGCAGCCAGGATCCTAATGTGGAATATGTTAATACTCGTACTCATGCTCCGCCGTTTTGGAGAATTGTTGATGAAGCTATCAGAAGAAACAACAGTTAGGTTATTGAAAAATAAAATTTGCGCCAGGTGCGTCCTGGATACAACCATTCCAGAAATCCGGTTTGATGAAAAGGGGATTTGTCAATTTTGTAAAATCCACGACGATCTGGAAAAGGAATTTCCTTTAAATGAACAAGGACAAGAAAAACTCACGCAGCTCATTGCACAAATCAAGCGAAAGGGCAAAGGGAAACCGTACGACATCATCATTGGTGTCAGCGGCGGGCGCGACAGCACCTTCGGCCTGTACACGGCGGTGAAACTGGGCCTTAGACCATTGGCGGTGCATTTTGATAACGGCTGGAATTCCAACATTGCGGTCACCAACATCAAGCAAGCCACCTCGAAACTGGATGTGGATTTGGTGACTTATGTGGTCGATTGGGAAGAGTTCAAAGATCTGCAAAAATCTTTTTTGAAGGCATCGGTCAGCGACGCGGAAATTCCCACCGATGTTGCGATCCACGGGATTTTGCATCGCGTGGCGGCGCAGGAAAACATTCCATACATTCTTTTTGCCCATTCCTTTCGCACCGAAGGATTTTCTCCGCTCGGCTGGACGTACATGGATGGTAAATACATTCAAAGTGTTCACCAAAAGTTCGGCACAAAACCTTTGAAAACATTTCCCAATTTCACCTTAAAAGATTTTTTGTATTACCGCCTCGTCAGGAATATTAAGGTCGTGCCGCTTCTGGCGTATGTTTCTTATGAAAAAAATAAAGTGCAGGAAATTTTGGAAAAAGAACTGGGCTTTCAATATTACGGCGGTCATCATCACGAATCGTATTACACGCGTTTTTTTCAATCGTATTATCTGCCGAAACGTTTCCAGATTGACAAACGAAAACTCGAATGCTCGGCGATGATCCGTTCGGGTCAGACGACTAGGGACGCGGCCTTAAAAGAGATCAACGGAAATCCGTATCCATATGAGGAAGATTTGGTGAATTATACCATTCAGAAACTGGGTTTGAACCGAGAAGAATTCGAGGCGATTTGTCAGCTTCCTTTAAAAACTTTCCAAGATTATCCGACGTATTATCCCGGGATGAAGGCCTTAAAGTTTCCTCTTCGTCTCGCATCTCGTTTGAATTTATTCCCGAAACATTTGTATTTGAAATATCTGGGATGAAGCTATGTTAAAGATCAGAGTGATTCCCGCCCTTCTTTTACAAGACAACGGGTTAGTCAAAACTGTTCAATTTCAAAATCCAACCTACGTCGGCGATCCGATCAACGCGGTGAGGATTTTCAACACCAAAGAGGTCGATGAATTGATCCTTTTGGACATTGTCGCTACACAAGCAAAGAAAAATTTTTCACTCAAACTTATTTCTCAAATTGCCGAAGAGTGTTTTATGCCTTTAACCTTTGGAGGCGGGGTGAGGAGTCTCGACGATATTAAGCAGCTTCTCAATACGGGTGTGGAAAAAGTTTCGATCAATAGCGCCGCGATCCATAACCCTTCATTCATCCAACAGGCGGCGGAGACGTTTGGTTCGCAGAGCATTATTGTTTCTATCGACGTGAAGCGGCATCCACAGGGAATGTATGAAATTTTTAGCGAAGGAGGAAGCCGTCCTGCTGGAATAGATCCGGTTGAGTTTTCTAAACAAATGGAAGAATGCGGCGCCGGGGAAATTTTTTTAAACTCAATTGACCGCGATGGAACAATGACCGGTTATGATCTCGAACTGATTCAAAAAGTTTCATCGAGCGTTTCCATCCCGGTCATCGCCTGTGGCGGCGCGGGAAGACTCGAGGATTTTGCGAAGGTGGCTAAGGAAGGCGGCGCTGCGGCTGCGGCCGCCGGAAGTTTTTTTGTGTTTCACGGCCGCCGTCGGGCTGTTTTGATCAGTTTTCCAACGAAGAAAGAGCTGGAAGAATTATTTGAATCAAATCCAGGCTCAGTTCATTCTCAAACTAAGCCTTCCAGTTAATATGAGATAAGTATGATAAACAAACTTTATCATTTTATTCGGCCTTTAATAACTAAAGGCGATATTCAAAACAGAGAATCCGTTTCCAATAAAAACGTCGTTCATGAGGCCATAGAATTAGAAACCGCTAAATATTCTAATTTATTAATCATGAATTATTTTTATCATCATATTCATCAGCTGATACGCATGACAATCACAAAAAAACCCATCACGGATGTTCTGGATGTCGGATCAGCGACGGGAGAGGTCATTGCCAAAATAGCTTTAGAGAATCCCTCAATATCATTTAAGGCAATCGACATTATGCAAGAGGCTATCGACCTTTCCCAAAAAAAATATTCTAATTTAAGAAATCTTTCCTTCCGGAAAACAGATTTTATTCATGATGATATGCCTAATCAATTTGATTTAATCATGTGTCTTCAAACCCTGGAACATATTGAAGATAAATTTATCTGCCCTTTTTGCGAAAAAATATTTAGCGGCGCAAAAAATGCAGTTATTGTAAGCGTACCTCACGAGCCGTATTGGTGTTTGGCTAATATCATTCGATTAAAATATTGGAGCAGGATGGGAAACACACCCCACCACGTTCAGCATTGGACCCAAAAATCTTTTAAAAGATTTATCAGTACGATTGCCAGAGAAAAGTGGGGTGCGAATGCCGAGATCATTTCAATAAGTCCTTTGAATTTGTGGACAATGGTTCTTTTAATAAATCACGCCGAAAAGTGAAAAAAATCATTCTCAATTTTTCTAAAACTTTTATTGTTGGAGGTATTTTTTATTTTATTGTTCGATTTATTTTTGATCATCTTGATGAACTTAAAGGTCACCCGCTGCATTTTAATTATCTTTCCTTAAATGGCTCCATTGCGTTGTCTTTGATTGCTGTTTTTAATTATTCTCTCATTTGGCAGTTCATCACGCAAAAAGTCGGATGCGCCCTTTCTTTTGAGAGAGGGATCATTGCCTGGTTTTACGCTGAAATCGGCAAATACATTCCGGGGAAAATGTTCTTCCTGGGAGGAAAACTTTATTTTTATAAACAGGCGGGAAAATCCCTCAAGAGCGTTACTTTTTCTTTTTATCTGGAAACCATTTGTACATTATTGGGGGCTTCTTTAATTTTTCTAATATCCTTATTATTTACTGAAATAAATTCCTTCAAGTCTTACCAATATTATATTTATCCTTTAATTTTTATCTTCTTTTTAGCCATCCATCCAAAAGTTATTGAATATGTCCTGAATGCCGGGAGTAAAATTTTAAAGAAAAATCAAATAAAAATCCAAATGCGTTACAGAGATATCTTGATCATCACCGGATTCTATACTATTAATTTTCTTATTCTAGGTTTTTCTTTTTATTTATTGATAAATTCTGTTTACAAAATTCCGTTTCATGATGTCTTTTTATCGACGGGTTCATTCGCTTTAGCCAGTGTGATTGGGATGATGAGCTTCCTGACTCCTTCAGGGCTCGGGGTTCGAGAAGGCGTATTGGTTCTGGCTCTAAAAAATATTTTGCCGGATGCTTTGGCCGGTATTATTTCTTTAATATCTCGCGTGTGGGCATTCGGGACAGAGTTTGTATTAATTTTAATAATCTATGTTTATGCTAAAACCCGTGGAATAAAATTTCATCATTGACCTTTGTACAATCAATAATAAGAAAAATCAGAAAACAAAGGTCGAGATACTGACTACACCGGATATTGGTAAAGAAAAAGTCAGTAAAACCCCTAAAGTACTTTGAGAATGAATAGACCTAACTTGTGGTTTGATAAAGCAAAATTTATCTCGCCGGTCGTTTTATGGTTTTTTATCTTTGGCGGCTACTGGATCGGCAAGCCTTGCATGACGATGCACGGAATGGATTATTATCATCTTGTGAAATATTTCATGGATAATCTGATCCACGGTTCATTTTCTTTATGGGATCCTTTTCGAAATTGGGGGAAACCGGATGATTTTGATAACCGTTTCATCGGTGAGTTTAATCCTTTTATGTGGCTGTATGTGATCTTCAGTAAGATGGGAATTCCTTTATATCTATCTTTTCTATATTACGCGATGCTTTATTATTTGGTGGGAGTGATTGGGTTTTATTTTTTGGCAAAGCGGATTTTTCAGGATAAGAACCTCGCCTGGATGTCGTTTGTGCTATTGCTTTTTTCTTCGGTTGGGTTCACGGTGTTTAATAATTTTTGCATTACTCTGCTTTTTGTCCCCGTCATCTGGTTTTTTTATTTTTTGGTTGCTTTTGGCCAGGAGCCGCGCAAACACTTTCTTTTGGGACTGACATTTTCCACGATGATCATTCTGATCACGTATATGCCGTTTTATTTTTTGACGATTTGGGCGGCTTTTGTCCTCGGGGTTGGAGTCCTTTTCCCCGGCCAATTCGTAAAAATTATTTCAAAAAGTTTTCAGTTTTTTAAAGAAAATAAATTTTTGACGATCATCTGTTTATTCTCGTTCATCCTCTCAGCCGTTCCGGGCTGGCAGTGGAATAAAGAGGCCAGCCGGGGAGAATATGTTTTGTCCTGGCGGCATGAAGGCTCTCCGGTAGAACACTCCGCGGGAGTCAACATCGGCACCATCAATGCCGGCGGGGTGGTGGGGCCGGTCACTTTTCAGGGATTATTTTCAGATCTGGATAAGTCCCAGCATTTGATGTTTTATATTTCGATCTTTGTTTATATTGTCCTTTTGCTTTCGATCATTAACAATCTCAACCGGCGGCTTATCCTGATTTTTGGGGTTGCTTTCTTTCTGATTCTGGTTGCTATGGCGGATATGGCGCCGGTGCACAAATTTTTATACGATCACGTGTTTTTCTTTAAATTATTTCGCAATATTTTTTATTTCTTATATATGAGTATTCCTGTGATCATTTTATTCGTTGTGGAACAATGGCGTTTGTTTCTTGAACATAAGCCTTCCGGCCGGCGGGAAAAGTTTTTTATGGTTTTATTTCTGCTGCTGGTGCATTTAGGTTTTGTATTTTTTTTGACGAAGATGGGAGATGTTGTTTGGTCGTCGTATCTTACCGTTTATTTAAGTTTATCGCTGCTCATTTTATTTTTTCTGGCAAGCTCAAAGATCCCTCGAAGGGTCTTTGAGCTTTTATTCATAGGGATCGTTATTCTTCAGCCGGGCGAAGTTTTCACTCATTCGGTACGGAATTCTTTAAGTGTGGTGGAATGGTTTCCCAAAGAGCGATTTTTTTCTCATTTCTCTTTTGTTCGGCGTTTTGAAAGCGATAACCTTCTTTTTAAAGGTCCTACGGAAGGTATTCAAGACCATTCAGGCATTGTTCCCTGGAAATATACGGGCCTGAAATATTCCTATATCCTGCAAAAAGAAATTCCCTCAGATATTTTGGAACGTTACACGCGTTATAAATTTTTTGTTTACGACCATATCCAGCCGATGCAAGAAAAGTCGGTGAATTTTAAAAGAATTAAAGAAGCTTTCGCGAAGCAGGAAAATCTGGCTTTTGTTTTTTCGGAGGATGACGCTGCTTTTTCTCCGATGGACGATCAGGCCGCCGCGCCTCAGGCGTTGAGGATCCATGAAAATTCTTCGGACTTTGAAGTGGAGCGTTTTGATGTGAATTCCATTCAGCTCAAGACCCGTTTTGATGGCTGGAAGTTTTTGGTCTACAACGACAGTTTCTACAAGAACTGGCAGGCCTTTATCAATGGAAAAAGGACAGAAATTATGCGGGCCAATTATGCCTTCAAGGGGATCTGGCTGCCGCCGGGGAATAATACGGTTTATTTTCGGTATGGATCCCGCGGCCTTTACTTTTTTAATTATTTTATGCTGGGATTTTTTTATTTATTTTTTATTTATCTTTTATGGTCGTGTTATCGAGCAGGCAGGAAAGAAACAGCTTATGTTTAAATGGGCGCGTAAATCAGCCGTATTGTATTTGCTGATTTTTCTTCTGGGAACGCGTATCTTTGATCTCAACAAGATTCATCTGAAAATTCTCAATTTTTTAGTGGTACCGGTTGATTATCTGTATGATTTGTCGAAGGGAGAAGCAGCCTTTAATAAGGAAATCTTTGGCGCCTACCTGGATTATTACAAACAATTTATTAAATATTCTCCGCACAGTCCCGACGCGCTTGGGATGCTGGCGTTTTGTTATTCCTATTTGGGTGATCAGCCCAAAGCTGTTTCTTTGTATAAAAAAGCGATTCTCCTGGAACCGGCATTTTTTTGGTTTCATTATAATTTGGGCGCCCTTTATTTTAAACAGGGCAAATACCCCGAGGCGGCGGCCTCTTTGAGAAGAGCCTTTAGCGTTGAGCGTAAAAAGACGCTGAACTTGCTCTTTAATTCTCATATCCTGTTTTATTTAGGCCCGTCGGAAAGATTTGATTTTCCGGTTAAAAAGGCCACGGCCCAAAAGGATGTTTATTCGGATATGGCGAATCACTTAAAAGAGGGGCTGGACCATTGTCAGGAGATGCTTGTGTTAAGTTATTTTCGGATGAAAGCCTACCCGCAGATGTTGAAATGGGCAGAGGTTGGCATCGAACATCGTCAAGGAGATATCCCATTTTTTTATTTCCACGGCGGTGTGGCGGCTTATCAGCTGGAAAATTATCCCAAGGCGGTACTCTTTTTAAATAAGTGTATTGAAAAAGATCCTGGTTATATGGACGCTTATTATTATCTGGGTCTCACTTTAAAGGTGATGAAGAAAGATGATCAGGCCGCCGTAGTTTTTAAAGCCTATGACTCTCTGCGTGCCATGTATCCGCAGGGAAGACCAATGGATCGCAAAGAATATTCTCTCATGGTTTTTTGACGATAAAAGGAACGTTATGAAGTCCAAAGATATTTTTGTCCATCCCTCATCGTTCGTTGATCGCGGGGCGCACGTTGGCCGGGGCACGCAGATATGGCATTTCAGCCATATTTTAAAAGGCGCGCGGATTGGCGAGAACTGCAAGGTCGGTCAGAATGTGGTGATTTCCTCGACGGCAGTTGTGGGAAATCATGTGAAAATCCAGAACAATGTTTCGATTTATGACGGCGTTGTTTTGGAGGATTATGTTTTCTGCGGCCCGTCGTGTGTTTTTACCAATATTGGAAATCCCCGTTCGTCCGTTGCGAGGAATTCTTCCAAATTTTACAAAAAAACTTTTGTGCGTTACGGGGCCACGATCGGAGCCAACGCGACGATTCTGTGCGGTATCGAGATCGGGCGCTTCGCCTTTGTCGGCGCGGGCGCGGTTGTGACCAAAGACGTTCCGGCCTATGCCCTGGTCTACGGAAATCCCGCCCGAGTCCACGGATGGATGTGTGAATGTGGAGAAAAGATAAAATTTATAAAAAATAAAGGACAGTGTTCTGTGTGTCCTAAGCAGTATCAAAGAACCCCAACCGGTGTACGCGCTCTAACCTCATGAAAGGCAAATTTTCATTTTCCCACCGGACCAATTGGTCGTTGAATGCCAATCCGCTTTCCCAAGCGTTATCTTCGTTGCGCGGACAAAATACCCCAGTTATCGATTTGACCGAATCAAACCCGACCCGCTGTGGATTCCAGTATCCGACGGAAAAAATTTTATTTTCCCTGGCGGATCCCCAGAATATGCTTTATGATCCTTGCCCCAGCGGTTCTTTGGAAGCCCGGATGGCCGTTAGCCGTTATTATCAGCGAAAAGGTTTTGAGGTTGATCCAAAACGCATCTTGTTGACGGCCTCGACAAGTGAGGCGTATTCCTATTTATTCCGGCTTTTATTAAATCCCGGAGAACACGTTTTGGTCGGACGTCCGAGTTATCCGTTATTTCAATTTTTGGCTGAATTAAACGACGCCCGGATGGAAAGTTATCCTATGATTTATGAGGGAAAGTGGCGAATCGATTTACAGGCGTTAGAAAAAGCCATTCACCCCAAAACGCGCGCGATTATTTTGGTTAATCCCAATAATCCGACAGGATCTTTTGTCACTCAGGATGAATTGGCCGTTATCAATCAGCTTTGTTTGAAACATCAGATCGCGCTTATTTCGGATGAGGTTTTTAGTGATTATGCTTTTGAAGAAGATCCTGGACGGCTTGTGAGTTTGGTTTCCACCTCGGATGTCCTTTCGTTTTCGCTGGGCGGAATTTCGAAAGGCTTAGGCCTTCCTCAAATGAAATGCGGATGGATTGTCGCCGGCGGGCCAGCCGCTCTGGTCAACGAATCGCTGGCCCGCCTCGAAGTCATCGCCGACACCTATTTGTCCGTCAACACCCCTGTCCAAAACGCCTTAAGCCAGTGGCTGGGCTGGCAGGAAGACATTTCAAAAGAGATTCGAAATCGTTTGAAACAAAACTGGGAATCGTTGAAAGGTTTGTGTCCTTTTGAGGAGCGTAGCGACGAAGAATCTCATCCGGAAGAGATTCTTCGCTTCGCTCAGAATGACGGAAAAACGCTATTGGGTAGCAGTCCCCTGCATGTTCTTAACTGCGAAGGCGGCTGGTATGCTGTTTTGAAATTACCCTCGGGGAAATACAGTGAAGAAGAGTGGGTGATGGAGTTTTTGCAAAAAGACCACGTCTTTGTCCATCCAGGATATTTTTTCGATTTCAAAGAAGAACCGTTTATCGTTTTGAGCCTTTTGCCGGAGGAAGAAACCTTCAAGCGCGGGGTCGAGCGGATATTGGGGAGGATAAAGGTTTTGGAGAATGAAAAATCGTAATTTATTCTCAGCACAATGGTTTTGTTCCAGCGTTCCATCCTTTCGTTTGACATCTGAGAGCCTTTTCTATATAATTCCTCTTCATGGAAGTCAACGAAATCAAGAATATCCGAATAGAAAAACTCACTCATCTCAACTCCCTGGGTGTTTCCCCCTACGGTCAACGTTTTGAACGATCCCATCCGATCCTCGAGGTTTTAAATCATTTCGAAGAGAATAAAGAAGTGGTCCTCGCCGGCCGGATAGTGGCCCACCGCAAACACGGCAAAGTGATTTTTATCGACATTCAGGATCAGACCGGAAAAATTCAGCTGTACGTCAAAGCGGATTTGATCACGCCGGAAGGTTTTGAAATCGTCAAAGACCTGGATATCGGCGACATCGTCGGAGTTGAAGGGCAATTATTCAAAACCCACATGGGGCAACAGAGCGTGCGGGCAGCCAAGTTGACGGTCCTTTCCAAATCTCTCATGACTCTGCCCGAGAAATGGCACGGCCTCAAAGACGTCGAAATCCGTTACCGCCAGCGCTACGTCGATTTGATCGCCAACCCCGAGGTGCGGGATGTTTTTATCAAAAGAAGTCGGATCATTTCTTATATCAGAACGCTTTTAGATCGAAAGGGATTTTTGGAAGTGGAAACCCCGATGTTGCAGCCCCTCGCCGGAGGCGCCCGCGGCCGGCCCTTCAAGAGTCTTCATAACGCTTACGATCTGGAAGTTTTTTTACGCATTGCCCCGGAACTTTATTTGAAACGGCTATTGGTGGGCGGCCTGGAAAAAGTTTATGAACTCAACCGCAATTTCCGCAATGAAGGCATCTCTACCCGCCATAATCCCGAATTCACCATGCTGGAAGTTTATCAGGCTTACGGCGACTACGAAGATATGATGAAATTAACCGAAGAATTGGTCAGTTCCGTCGCCAAAGAAATCACGGGATCGTATAAAGTCAATTATCAGGGAAAAGAAATTGATTTCACGCCTCCCTGGCCCCGACGGTCGTTTGCGAAAATCGTTAAAGAGAAATTCGATATCAACCCGGAAGATAATGCTACGGTGATGATGGAAAAACTCAAGGCGAGAGGCACCAAGGTCAAGGTCGATAAATTGACGCGCTCGGCGGTGATGAAGATTGTGGAAGACCTTCTGGATGAAAACGCGACGGTGAATCCGGTTTTCTTGATCGATTATTTTACATTTTTAAGTCCTTTGGCTAAAGCCCGTCAGGACAACCTGCTTTTGGCCCAGCGTTTTGAATTTTTTATCGCGGGACTGGAAGTGGGGAACGCTTATTCCGAACTGAACGATCCCATAGAACAACGGAAACGCTTGATGGAAGATTTGCAGGATGATGTGGAAACCGGCGCCAGAAATATCGACGAAGATTTCCTCAATGCCCTGGAATACGGAATGCCGCCGGCGGGAGGTTTAGGGATCGGCATCGACCGCTTGGTCATGCTCTTAACCGACAGCCCGTCGATTCGGGATGTGATTTTATTTCCGTTGTTGAAACCGGTAGAAAAATAATATGAAATTGTTATGAACACTCTGCGTATTTACCTTGATACTTCTGTTTTTGGAGGATTGTGGGATAAAGAATTTCGTGATCCCACGTTGATCCTTTTTAATCAAATTAAGGCTGGTAAATTTGATTTGGTTACCTCCGAAGTCGTACAAGATGAAGTTGAGTTGGCGCCCTCGAGAGTTCAGCAATTCTTTAAAGAATTACTCCCACAAGCTGAACTGGTCACTGTCCATAAGGAAGCAATTGATCTGCAGCAGGCATATTTGCGGGCTAATATTGTTTCCGCTTCGCATATGACTGACGCTTTACATGTGGCTTTAGCTACGGTTTCCGATTGTTCATCGATTGTTAGCTGGAATTTTAAGCATATTGTTCATTCCCAAAAAGTCCCATTATATAATGCGGTTAATCTAGTTCAGGGGTATAGTCAAATTGCTATCAATTCACCCCAGGAGGTGATCATTTATGATTAAAACATTTGATTGTGTACAGATGAAGGATAGGGCTGGCAAAAAAATTTCCCAAAAGCTCTCCAAAATGACGACGACTCAACAATTATCGTACTGGCAGAATCGTCACCGGCAATTGGCTACATTACAAGAGCAGTTAAGAAGACAGACCCCTACTGTCTCGAAATCTAAAAGAAAATAGATGGTCGTTGATTAAGAGCTCCTCATGAACTACGAAAGCTGGATCAGTTATCGTTATTTGACCGCCAAGAAAGATCGTTTTCTTTCGATCATCAATTTTATTTCGATCGCCGGGGTGGCGATCGGAGTGGCGGCTTTGATCGTCGTGATCGGGGTCATGACGGGATTTGATCATGATCTCCAGGAAAAGATCACCGGCACCAACGCGCATATCCTCATTGAAAAAGAGACCGGCATCCGTGACTATACCGCGCTGCAGAACAAAGTCAAAAATGTCGAAGGGATCAAAAGCACAACGCCGTATATTCTGGGAAATGTTTTTCTGGAATCCGAGGGACAGGCCCTGGGGATCGCGCTTCGAGGCATTGAACCATCGACGGAGGCGGGTGTTACGAGAATCAATGAATATCTCAAAGACACAAAAATTTCCGATTTAAAAGGTGATGAGATCGTGATCGGCAGCCAGCTGGCGAATTATTTTGGATTTCAAAAAGGCGATGAGATCACACTCATTGCCCCGGCCTCCGGGGTGGCCGGAAGCGGGTGGCGTTATAAACTGACCGTTGCCGGTATTTTCTCGTCGGGAATGTATGATTATGATATGAAGCTGGCGTTCGTTTCGCTAAAAAAAGCCCAGGAGATTTTTTCTTTATCATCGAATGTGTCGAGTGGCATCGCTTTAAAACTCGATGATGTGTACCGGGCGCCTCAGGTGAAAGAAAATATTTATAAGACGATTGGTTTCAGTTATCTGGTGCGCACCTGGATTGAATCCAATAAAAATTTTTTCGCGGCTTTACGTCTGGAAAAATTCGCGATGTTTATCATTCTGACGTTGATTGTACTGGTTGCCTCCTTTAACATCGTCAGCACCTTGATCGTGATGGTCACCAGCAAAATCAAAGACATCGGCATCTTGAAATCGATTGGGGTTCCTAAGAGTTCTATCCGTCGGATTTTTACCCTCGGCGGACTTTATATCGGTTTTATGGGGACGTTCTGGGGAGTGGTGATTGGGATGACGTTGTGTTTTATCTTAAAAAAATATCAGTTTATTAAACTTCCTCAGGAAATTTATTACATTGATCGTTTACCGGTGATTGTGCAATTGAGCGATCTTTTAACGATTGTCGGCGCGGCCATGCTGATCAGTTACTTCGCCACGATTTATCCCTCGGCCAAAGCAGCCAGTTTAGAGCCGGTGGAAGCCTTAAGGTACGAATAGATGCTCGAAGCGCACAGTGTTCATAAGATGTATAACCATGGCGACCATAAATTGCACATTCTTAAAGGAATTGATCTGCGTGTCGGCCACGGTGATGTCTTGTCGATTGTCGGTCCCTCAGGGGCGGGCAAATCAACCTTGCTGCATATTCTAGGGGCGTTAGATCGGCCGAGTGAGGGAAGAATCGTTTTAGACGGCGAAGATATTTATCAGTTGAATGACCGACAGCGCTCGAGTTTAAGAAATAGAAAGATCGGTTTTGTATTTCAGTTTTATCATCTGCTGCCGGAATTAACCGCGCTCGAAAACGTGATTTTGCCGGCTTTGGTGAAAGGTGATTTAAGAAATCCCGCTTCTTTGGAGACTAGGGGACTGGATTTGCTGGACCAGGTGGGCTTGGGGAAAAGGGCATCTCATCGGCCCAATCAATTATCCGGAGGGGAACAGCAGCGGGCGGCGATTGCCCGGTCGTTAATCAATGACCCTAAAATCGTTTTTTGCGACGAGCCGACCGGAAATTTGGATTCCGAAACCGGCCGGGAAATTATAGAACTTCTGATGAATTTAAATACAAAAAATAAACAAACTCTGGTCATTGTCACGCACGATGAACAAATCGCCCGCCTCTCGCATAAGACGGTTTATATGAGGGATGGAAGGTTAATATAGGGGTTAGGAGAACAACATGCCAACGTACCAATACAAATGCGCTCATTGCGGTCATGACTTTGAAATAGTTCAGTCCATGAGCGAAAATCGTCTTAGGAAATGTCCGCAGTGCCATCAGTCCAAGTTACAGCGTCTCATCGGGGCCGGGAGTGGAATTATTTTTAAAGGGACTGGTTTTTATGAGACCGATTATAAGAGAAAGACGCCTCCGCCGAAAGATTCCAAAGGCGAAGCCTCCAGCAAACCCGAGAAAGCCTCCGTAAAGGCCGGTTCTCACGGCTGTTCGCCCAGTTGCGGGTGCGCTCACTGAACCCGGGGGAGCCGTTTGGCTCATGGAGTGGTTTGACTCCAACTCTCCACATGAGATATGATGTATCTATCTAAATTTCTTAAATTTTGGTTTCCAGTTATTTTTTATTCTGTTATTATTTTTTGTCTGTCCAGTATCCCTAATTTGAAGACGCCTTTAGAGGAATTTAACTTTGACAAAGTGATTCATATAGGCGAATACCTGATCTTAGGCGTTCTTGGGGCCAGGGCATTGACCAATACCCAGAAAGACTATTCCACCACGATGATTTTCTGGGCGGTTTTTTTGTTTTGTCTTTTTTACGGAATCAGCGACGAGTTCCATCAATCTTTTGTGGTGGGACGGGTTTCGGATTGGAAGGATGCTTTGGCCGATACAATCGGCGGTTTACTCGGCGCATGGTTGTATCTAATGAAAGGTAAAATCAAACATGACGTACATCAAGCCGTTTAAAGGTCTCACCTACAACAAAGAAAAAATCAGCGATCTCTCCAAGGTCGTCTGTCCTCCGTATGATGTGATCTCCCCCGAGGAGCAGGAGGCCTACCATAATCTTCATCCCAATAATTTCGTTCATATAATTTTGGGAAAAGACAAAGAGTCCGACAATAAAACAGACAATAAATATACCCGCTCCAAAAAAATTTATGACGAATGGATTCATAAAGGAATTTTGGTTGAGGATGCCAAGCCGTGCATTTACTACTATAAACAGGAATATACCACCCGCGGACAAAAATACAGCCGTTTAGGTTTTATTTCGCTGATGAAGCTGGAAGATCCGAAGGATTCCAAAGTTTTTCCTCATGAGAACATCCATTCCAAGGCCAAAGAAGACCGTTTTCGTTTATGGAGCACGCTCAAGGCCAACTTAAGTCCCATCTTTGTTTGTTTTTCGGATAAAACCAAGAAAGTTCAAAAAATATTTATACAAAAAGTTTCTTTGAGTAAACCGTTCATCGACGTCGTGGATAATGATCGAGTCCGTCATATCCTCTGGCGTCTCGATGATCCAGCGCTGATTGAGGAGATCAAGAATTCGTTTTTGGATCAGCATCTGTTTATCGCCGACGGTCATCACCGTTATGAAGTCGCCATGGAATACCGGCGGCAGCGCTTAAACGAACTTTCTAAGTCCACCGGTCAAGAACCGTTTCATTACGTCATGACGTATTTCACCAATATGGATTCATCTGATTTGATGATCTTTCCGATGCACCGGGTCATTAAGAAGCTCACCGCACAGATTGATTTTCTGGAAGAATCTTTTCGCATCGACCGCGTGAAGACGAAAGAAGATCTCCTCATTATTTTGGCCAAGGCCGGGCAGAACGAACACGCTTTTGGATTATATACAAAGGAAGGGATAAAACTGCTGCGTCTTAAAAACCGGCTTATGGTCGATAGTATCGTCAAAGAAGGTTCGAAAGAATTCCGTCAATTGGATGCGACCATTCTCAAATATTTTATTCTGGACCGGTTGAATATCAAATCCGACGATATTATGTACACCAAAGATTTGAATGAAGCCACCAGCCTCGTCGATGAATCGAAAGCGGATGCCAGTTTTATCATGAATCCCGTCAAAATTCAGCAGCTTAAGGCGATCGCCCTAAACGGCGAGCGTATGCCGCCTAAGACAACCTATTTCTATCCGAAAGTCCTTTCGGGTCTCACCGTTTATCGAATGGATTCCTAATGTCTCTTTTTGGAAAAGAAAAATACACGCTGGTTAAGGTGAAAAGAAAAGACATTCCCGGCGGACTGTGGTCGAAGTGTTCCGGCTGCCAGACACCGACCTACAATAAAGTTTTGAATGAAAATTTTAACGTCTGTCCTAAATGCGGGCATCATTTTCCTTTGACCGCGCCCGAGCGTGTCAAGCTGTTGATCGACAAGGGGACTTTCCTCGAGAGAGATATGGACTTGGTTTCGGTGGACCCGTTGGAATTCAAGGGACCGAAAACGTACAAAGAAAAATTGGAGAGTGACCAGAAAGCAACCGGTTTAACGGACGCGGTCTTAACCGGAAGCGGTATGCTGCACAAGCATCCGATTGTTTTCGCCGTTACAGATTCCAGATTTATTATGGGATCGATGGGCTCGGTCGTTGGGGAAAGGATCACCCGGGCGGTTGAATACGCGAGTGAAGAACGAATGCCGGTTGTGATTGTTTCCGGTTCGGGCGGCGGGGCGAGGATGTACGAAGGGGTCTATTCGCTGATGCAGATGGCCAAGACCTGCGCGGCTTTGGCCCGGCACGATGAAGCCGGGCTTTTGCATATTTCCGTTTTAACCGATCCGACGATGGCGGGGGTCATGGCCTCTTTTGCCGGCATTGGCGATGTGATCATCGCCGAGCCCAAGGCCTTGATTGGTTTCACTGGTCCCCGCGTGATTGAACAGACCATCCGTCAGAAGTTGCCCGATGGGTTTCAAAGATCCGAATTTCTTCTGGCCCACGGCTTGATCGATATGATTGTGGAGCGGAAAAATTTAAAAGATGTTTTGGCCGGCATTATTGATTATTCAGGAAATGCCCCTAAGAAAGAACATCATAAATGAATAAAATAAGCAGCATCGAGTACTCAACAAAATAACCAAGAGGTTTTTATAATTATGGCACAAGTGAGCTTACGAGATATCAGTAAAATTTATAAAGGCGGCATCCGTGCGGTCGATCGGGTGAATCTGGGTGTTGAGAATAAAGAATTTTTGGTGCTGGTTGGGCCATCGGGGTGCGGTAAATCCACGACGTTAAGAATGATCGCGGGTCTGGAGGACATCTCGGAGGGAAAAATTTGGATTGGCGACCGGATGGTCAATGACGTTCCGGCGAAAGATCGAAATATCGCGATGGTCTTTCAGAACTACGCCCTTTATCCGCACATGACGGTTTTTGAAAATATGGCCTTTGGTCTTAAATTAAAAGGTTACCCGAAACAGGAAATCGTCAGCCGGGTCAATGAGGCCGCGGATATTTTAAGCATCAAACGTTTTCTGGATCGTCGGCCCCGGCACCTCTCCGGCGGCGAGCGCCAGCGCGTTGCCCTGGGACGGGCGATTGTCCGCAAACCCATGGTCTTTTTGTTTGATGAACCTTTGAGCAATCTCGACGCGAAGATGCGCATCCAGATGCGTACCGAAATCCACAAACTGCGCGTCCGCCTTCAGACCACGTTCATTTATGTGACGCACGATCAAACCGAGGCGATGACCATGGGGGATCGTATCGCGGTCATGAAAGACGGCCGCGTCCAGCAGTGCGCGGACCCGATCACCGTTTATGATAAGCCGGCCAATAAATTTGTGGCCAGTTTCATCGGTTCTCCGCCGATCAATTTGATGGAAGGCCGCATCATCAAGAAAGAACGGAAATATTATTTTGACGAAGGGAAATTCCAGGTGAAACTGGTGGATGAAATGGTGAAGGTCATGGGAGCCCATGAAGGAAAGCCCGTGACCTTTGGGATCAGGGCCGAAGATATTTACGATAAACTGTTCGTTTCCCAGTCCTCGCCGGAAAATACCATCCGGGCGACCTGCGAGGTGGTGGAACCTCTGGGGGCAGAGGTGTTTTTGTATTTAAATTCGGGAAGACACAATTTTATCGCACGGGTGGGGGCGCACAATCGCCCCGAGGTCAACCGGGACATGGATTTAGTGTTTGACATGAGCAAGGTGCATTTTTTTGATAAAGAAACTGAACAAACCATCATTTAAATTTTTTCTTCTTTCTTTTTCCTTCCTCTGTATCCTGCTTGCTATTCTTTTTGTTTACGCGGTCTATGCCAATCGGTCTTTTTTCACACTCCTCGCCGGCGGGCTTTTGATTTGTGTGGGGTTCTTGATTTACGACAGTATTCATTTTGGAAAAAGCCGTTCGATTACAGATCTGCAAAAACAAGATTATTTAGAAAATAATAATCTCATCCAATCCGAAATAACTAAAGAGCTCGCCAAAGCAGAATCTTTCCGGAAAAAAGCCCATAATTATTCCCAGCTTAAAACGCTCACCGAACATTTAAGTTCTTGTTATTCTTTGGCCGACACCTCCCGCGCTTTATCCGATCAAGTGAGCCGGCTGTTCAATCACGCCGAGACGACCACGATTCTTTATGTCTTTCATTCCCGGACCGGGGAACTTGGGATTTCATCCTCTCAACGCGGGCAGATGCAGATCAATCTTAAAAATAAAAAAGGGGACCTATTTGATCAATGGATCATCAAGGCCATGCATCCCTTGTTGATTGAAGACACGAAGAGTGATTTCCGTTTTGATATGGATACGGTGAAACTCGAAGATTCAAGACTGATCCGTTCTTTGATCGGCGTTCCTTTAATGGTGGGTGATAAGGCTCTTGGAATTTTACGGGTGGACAGTGGGCAAGAAAATCATTTCACCAGTGAAGATCTGCGTTTTCTATCGACGATTGGATCTCTGGGGGCGATTGCCGTCGAGAACGCCCAGTTGTTTGAGAGGGTGGAAGATTTAGCCATTAAAGATAGTTTAACGGGATTGTATTTGCGCCGGCATTTGCTTGAGCGTATGGGAGAAGAAATCAGCCGCGGTTTGCGGCGCGACAAAGAATTGTCTTTTTTGATGATCGATCTGGATCATTTCAAAGCGTACAACGATCGCTTCGGTCACGTGGCCGGCGATATTGTTCTAAGGACCGTGGCTTTGATTCTGGCTGATCATTTTCACGAACCCGGCGATCTGGTGTGCCGTTACGGCGGCGAGGAATTTTGTGTTCTTTTGCCGGATTGTTCCAAACAAAAAGCGATTTCCCTGGCTGAAAAATTTCGGGAGAGAATAGAAAGGCAAACTATTATCTTGCGCCGGCAGAAAACACAGATGACCGTTTCTGTCGGTGTCGCTGTTTTTCCGACGGATGCCAAGATGCAAGAAGAGCTGATCCACGCCGCCGACCAGGCGATGTACCAGGCGAAGAAAACTGGAAGAAATAAGGTATGTTGGGCGTAATAAGAAAGATCGACTTATGCTGATTATTATGATTTTGGGCGCGTTGATTTTTTTGGCGCTTTTTATTTTTTCGGTCCAGAATCTCTTTGCCTATTTAGAAGAAGAAGCCCGGGAAGAAATCCGTCAAGCCCAAAAAGTCCATCAAGACCTTCGTAAGAGAAAAGAAAAAGTTTCCCGGGAAATGATGGAGGCCGAGAGAGAGGCCAATCGGATTTTTGTCCTTTATGAGATGACCCGAGAAATCACCAAAACATTTTCTCAGGAAGAAGCTTTTTATATTTTCAAATCCAAACTGCGGGAAAATGTCGTGTTCGAAGATTGTGTGTTGCTGGCTCCTGACTCTAAAGAATCTGTCTTGCCTCCGCTGAAACCCGACGATGAATCGTTTGTCTTTCTTTTAAACAATGAGAAAGAAGTCCTGGGGCATTTGTTTTTTAAAGGAGTTGCCGCGTCCGACAAAGATAAAGTGATGATCTTAAGCCATCAATTTGCCCTGGCGCTTCGCCGGGTTGTTCTTTACCAGAAGGTTGAACGGATTGCGATCCATGACAATTTGACCGGTGTTTATACCCGGCGCTATGTTCTGGAACGTTTTGAGGAAGAATTGCGCCGCGCCCAGATGCGTAAAATCAATTTGTCCTTTTTGATGCTGGATGTGGACTTCTTTAAAAATTTTAATGACCAGTACGGCCACTTGACCGGTGATCAAATCCTGAAGGAAATCGGGGCGATCATCAAAGCCAGCATCCGCGAGATCGATATTGCCGGCCGCTACGGCGGAGAAGAATTTTGTGTTGTGCTCCCCGATACGGATTTGAGTGGAGCGCTGTTGGCCGCGGAACGTATCCGTTCTTCCGTTACGAAGACTTCCATCAAAGCCTACGATACCGTCGTCAAAGCCACGGTGAGTATTGGCGCGGCGACATTTCCCGTTCATGGATCTTTGCGGGACGAACTTTTAGATAAAGCGGACTGGGCGCTTTACCGCGCTAAAAAAAGCGGCCGAAACCGCGTGAGCGCTTTCGGCGTGTATAAAGAATAAACTTATCTCCAAGTTGTCACCCCCCGAATGTTTTTGTCGGGGGTCTAATTATTTCTCGTCTAGATTCCCGACTAGAGCATTCGGGAATGACAGATTTATAGCAGCTAATTTCTTGAATCCATTTTATTTTTCATGTAGAATGGGAAAACTTTATGGGAATTCAAAACAAAGGCACCCTGTTGAACACTCAGTATGTTTTAGGGATAGATCTGGGTGGAACGAATGTCAAGTGCGGGTTAGTTTCTTTAGACGGCCGCATGATTGCCCGAACCCGTTTAGCCACCGCCGGTTTTATTTCTGATAAAAATCAACTCATCCAGGCCCTGTGCGGCGAATGTCTTAATCTCCTTCACAAAAATCATTTAAAACAGAAAGATGTCTTGGGCGTAGGAATCGGTCTGCCGGGGTTGGTGGATATTCGAAAAGGCGTTGTCAAGTTTTTGCCGAATCTTCCCGGCTGGGAAAATGTCGCTCTTAAAAATATTATGGAAAAAAAGATTAAAATGCCGGTTTTTATCGATAATGATGTTAAGCTGATCACCTTGGGAGAATGGAAGTTTGGCGCCGGAATTGGGATAAGAGATTTGATTTGTCTGACACTGGGAACCGGAGTGGGAAGCGGATTGATTTTGAATAACGCGCTGTATCGGGGGGCGGGATTTACCGCCGGTGAGTTAGGGCATATCCCTTTGAATGAAGAAGGGCCGCTTTGTAATTGCGGCGGCCGGGGATGTTTAGAGCGCACCGTCGGCAATAAATATTTATTAGAGAAAGCGCGAAAACTGTTTGGAAAGCGCGACATCACTCTCGAAGAAGTCACTCGTCTCGCCGACCGAGGAAATTCCGCGGCCTTGAAATTTTGGAAAGAAACCGCCTCGCATATCGGCATCGGACTGGTGAGTGTTGTGAATCTTTTAAACCCCAAACGAATTATCATTGGCGGTGGGATCGCGAATGCCCACCGGCATTTATTCCCAGTCATCTTCCAAACCATTCGAAAGCGGGCCATGTCTGTTCCCTCACAGATGGTTCAACTCCGGCGGGCCAAACTCGGCGACCATGCCGGTATTATGGGAGCGCAGGTCTTAGTGGATCAGGCTATTCATGGACGATAAAATTCATTCCAGGAGAAGACGTTTTATTTTCTGGGATTGCTGCAAGATGTCAATTTCCGTCATTTTGAGGAGCATAGCGACGAAGAATCTCAGCGAGAAGAGATTCTTCGCTTCGCTCAGAATGACAGAAAAGCGTTATTTCATATTAGTTCCCTCCTTGATCTGTTGTTTGATCTTTGGTATTTTTTCTAAGTTTGGTTTTGCCCAAAATACTTCGTACTCAACGGAGAGTCCGCAAAAAAATAAGTTTCCATTGCCAGAGGGATTTAAAGATAAAAAAAGTTTAAACAGCAAAGAAGACAACTCTCCGGTCGAGCTAAACGGCGATCAAATTGAATTCCTGCAGGCGGAAAATAAGATGATTGCCGTCGGCCATGTGGTGATGACCAAAGGCGGGACTCGCCTTACCTGTGACCGGGTGGAATTTTCCAAAGATACTAAAATAACCGTTGCCGATGGCCATGTGGTGTTAAGTACGCCGCAGGGAAAGATCTCGGGCGATCACATGACCTATAATTTTGATAGCATGAGCGGTGAATTTATGGGGGCCAGGATTTTTGCCGACCCTTATTACGGAGCGGGCAAGCTGGTTACCAAGATTGATGCCAACCATATTCAAATGATTAAAGGTTATTTAACGACCTGTGATCTTGATAAACCGCATTTTCGGCTCCTCTCCAGAAAATTGGATATCTATCCCGGCGATAAAATGATTGCCCGTAATATTAAGATGATCGTCGGAGCTGTCCCTTTAGCTTACATCCCCCGTTTTTCCCAGGCCCTGGATGAGAAGCCGTGGGTTACTTATACGCCGGGTTACAGTAAAAATTGGGGCGCGTTTCTTTTGCAGGATTGGCGTTTGCATTTTAATGACAATGTGAAGGGGCATCTGTATTTGGATTATAGAGAGAAGAAGGCATTCGCGCCAGGCCTGAGGGTTAACTATAAAATTCCCAATAAAGGAGAAGGGTTTGTCCGGCTTTATTATATGAATGAGTTAACTCCTCAACGAAAGCATTTCTGGAATATAAAGACTGATAAGACCATAGCGAAAGAACGCTTCCGGTCCGAATGGCGGCATAAGTGGACGATCGACGATAAAACTGAGGCGATTTGGCAGTATTCTGTGGTCAAAGATTCCACCTTTCTTAAAGATTATTTCAAACGAGAATATGAAAAAGACTCTGACCCTCAGACATTCTTTCTCTTGACCAGAACGCTGCCGAAAGGCAGTTTGAGTTTTCGTGTAAACGACCGGGTCAATCGTTACACCAAGATCGTTGAGCGCTTGCCGGAAATCCAATATAATCTCGTTAACCAAGGATTGGGGAAGACTGGTCTTTATCTGAAAAGTACCGACACTTATTCAAATCTTAGTCTTAAAGATCCCTCACCGACCGAAGTCCGCCTGGAAACTATGCGCGTTGATTCCGATAACCAGCTGTCTTATCCAATGAAAGTCGGATTCATTGAGCTCACCCCCAATGTCGGGCAGCGAGAAACTTATTACAGCAAGACCAAAGATCCTATTCATTATGGAGTTATTAGAAGCGCCTTTTCAACCGGCGCCGATTTAAGTACGAAGTTTTATAAAGTTTATGATTTACACAAAAATTTTTGGGGAATGGAGATCAATCGTTTAAGACACATCGTCACGCCTACCATCTCTTATGTATACCGTCGGACTCCAACCCTCTCATCGGATGATTTAGATTTTTTTGATGGCGTGGACAGCGTTACCAGAGATCATTATATCGCTCTGGGTCTGGAAAATAAATGGCAGACGAAACGGCAAGGAAAAAGCGTTGACCTCCTGCGGGTCCTGTGGAGTTCAAATTTTAATTTGAAAGAGCATATTGGTCATGGCAGCTTCGATGATGTGAAGTCCTACATCGAATTTAAGCCCGTCGATTGGCTAACGTTTAATTCAGACAGCGACTATGATCCGCATCGGCATCTTTTAAGTTCGGCGAATTTCGATATTTACATTAATCGTGGAGAAAAATGGACTTTTGGTTTTGGCAAACGTTACAGCGTGGATTCAACCGATCAAATCACGACGGATTTTAGGGTAAAATTTAATCCGAAATGGAAGCTGAAGTTGTATGATCGGTTTGATATCAACCACGGACAGCAGAAGTCCCAGGAGTTTACAGTCACCCGCGATCTGCACGAATGGGAAATGGACGTCAGCTATAATGAGACCCGGGGACAGGGAAGTGAAATCTGGATGGTCTTTAGATTGAAGGCATTCCCGGATATGAATTTGGATTTATTCGGGACGAGTTTTAATCGGCGAAAAGCCGGCTCACAAAGTTGGGAAGGAAAGTAAACGTGAATATTGCCATTATTGGTTCTGGATATGTAGGGCTGGTGACGGGTGTGTGTTTATCTAATATTGGCCACCGGGTGATTTGTGTGGATAACGACGACGCCAAGATCAAATCTTTAAAGGCAGGAGGTGTTCCCATCTTTGAACCGGGCCTCGAACCTCTTTTGAAGCGTTTCCTCAAAGAAAAAAAGATTTCGTTCACCACTTCCATTAAAGAAGCGACGAGGGAAGCGACGGTCATTTTTATTGCCGTGGGAACTCCTTCGAAAAAAAACGGCGAGGCGGATTTAACCTATGTGGAAAACGTGGCGCGCGAAATCGCCGTTAACATGGATTCCTATAAATTGATCGTCGAAAAATCAACGGTTCCAACCGCCACGGGTCAGAGGATTGAACGCACGATCAGTTTGAATTTACCCCGGCATCTGCAGAAGAATAAAATCAACGGACCCAAAAATCGCCGGAAGCAAAAATTGAGCGGCCTGGAATTTGATGTAGCCTCCAACCCGGAATTCCTACGGGAGGGATCGGCGGTTGCGGACTTTATGCATCCGGATCGGATCGTCATCGGGGTCGAATCCAAACGCGCCGAAAAGATTTTGCGCGAAATTTATAAACCGCTCAAAGCGCCGATTGTGGTCACCAACATCAACTCTGCCGAGATGATCAAGCACGCCTCGAATTCTTTTCTGGCGACCAAGATTTCTTTTATCAACGCGGTCTCGCAGATTTGCGACCGGGTGGGGGCGGATGTTTTGAAGGTCGCCGAGGGCATGGGACTGGACAAACGGATCGGACGGGGTTTTCTCGACGCGGGGATCGGTTACGGCGGGAGCTGTTTTCCAAAAGACGTCGATGCCTTTATCCGTTTGAGCGAGAAAAGCGGATATCATTTTACTCTTTTAAAAGAGGTTCGTCAGGTCAATGAATCGCAGAAAAATTCTTTTGTCCATTTGATCGAGGATAAGTTGTGGATTATTAAAAATAAAGTGATAGGAGTCTTAGGGTTGGCCTTTAAGCCCGATACCGACGATATGCGTAACGCCCCGGCGATTGATCTTATTCAGACGTTACAGAACGAAGGGGCCAAAATCAAAGCCACTGATCCTCAGGCGATGGAAAGGGCCAAAGAGATTTTTTCCGGAGTTGAATTCTGCCGCGATGCGTATACGGCTGCCCGTGGCTGTGATTGCCTTTTGATTTTGACCGAGTGGAAAGAGTTTAAAGAACTGAATTTCTCCAAAATTCGGAAATCCATGCGCCATCCGATCATTTTCGACGGACGGAATATGTTGGAAAAAGAAAAAATGGAGCGTTGGGGATTTGAGTATTTTGGGATTGGACGGGGAAGTCGTAGAGATTAAATTGATATGTCCAAAACCTTAGAACATAAAATCTCCTCGGGAAAAGCGAACATTGCTGTTGTGGGTTTAGGCTACGTGGGGCTTCCTTTGGCGGTTGCGTTTGCCAAGAAGGGTTTTCGGGTTTTTGGTTTAGATAAAGATGAAGACCGCGTCAATCGAATCAAGAATAAGGAAAGTTATATCCTCGATATCTCCCCTCGTGACATCTCATTGGTCGTGGATCGCGGAAATTTTTCGGTTACAACGTCCTTTGAATCCTTGAAGTCCGCGGATGTGGTCGTGATCTGTGTGCCGACTCCTTTAAAAAGTAAATACACCCCGGATGTCTCTTTTCTTTTAGAATCCGTCAGGACAATCGCAAAATTTCTAAAGAAAAATACCTTGGTCATTTTAGAGAGCACAACCTATCCTGGCACAACGCGCGAACTCATCAAACCCGAATTGGAAAAAAGCGGTTTGAAAGCGCAGAAAGATTTTTATCTGGCCTTTTCTCCGGAGAGAATCGACCCGGGTAATAAAATTTATCCCTTGGCACGGATTCCAAAGATCGTCGGAGGATTAACCGTCCAATCCGGACAATTGACGAAGCTGCTTTACGAAAAGATTATTAAGGAGGTGCATCTCGTTTCCTCTCCCGAGGCAGCGGAGATGACGAAACTCCTGGAGAATTCTTTTCGCATCATCAATATCGGCTGGATCAATGAAGTCGCCATGATGTGTCATAAAATGGCAATTGACGTGTGGGAGGTGATTGAGGCGGCCAAAACCAAACCGTTTGGTTTTATGCCTTTTTACCCCGGACTCGGGGTCGGCGGCCATTGCATTCCCGAAGATCCGCTGTATTTATATTGGAGGGCGAAGCATCATGGGTTTAGTTCGAAATTTATAAAATTGTCGGCGGACATCAATTCGTTCATGCCGCAGTATGCCGTGAACCGTTTAAAAGATCTTTTGAAAGGCAAGAAGACGCTCGCCCAATCGCGGATTTTGGTGGTGGGGGTGACGTATAAAAAAGATGTCAAAGATTTAAGAAAATCTCCGCCTTTAAAATTGATCAGGCTTTTACAGAAAAATAAATGCCGTGTCGATTATTTCGACCCAATCATTCCGTATCTGGAATTTGAAACGATTCATTTGAAATCGATTTCTCTTTTGCCTAAAAAAATTTCGGCGTTCAATTGTGTGGTGATAGCGACGGATCACAGCGGAGTCGATTACTCCAAGATTCTCAAGCACGCCCGATTGATTTTTGATGTGCGTAATGTGTATAAAAATGTTTCAAATGAAAAGATTGTGAAATTATAAGTTAAGTAAAGGAAGAAAAATAATCATGCCTCAGCGAAAGAAAACTGTTCTCATCACCGGCGGCGTCGGTTTTTTAGGGAGCCATCTGTGCGACCGGTTTATTCACGACGGGTACAAAGTCATTTGTCTGGATAATTTGATTACCGGTAATCCACGGAACGTCGAGCATCTTTTGAAAGATAAAAATTTTGAACTGGTCAAACACAATATTTCTAAAGAAATTCGTTTTAAAGGACCGGTGGATTATGTCTTGCATTTCGCCTCGCCGGCGAGTCCCGTCGATTATTTGAACTTTCCTATCCCGACACTCAAGGTCGGTTCGCTTGGAACTCATCATGCTTTGGGTCTGGCCAAAGAAAAAAAAGCGCGGTTTCTTCTGGCGTCCACTTCAGAAGTTTACGGTGATCCCGAGATACATCCTCAGAAGGAAACGTACTGGGGCCATGTCAATCCAATTGGCCCTCGCGGGGTTTATGACGAGGCCAAACGTTTCGCCGAGGCCATGACGATGGCGTATCATCGTTCGCATAAAATGGATACCAAGATCGTACGAATTTTCAATACCTACGGCCCGCGCATGCGCATTCACGATGGACGAGTGGTGCCGAATTTTATTTATCAGGCGCTGCATCATTTGCCTTTGACGGTTTATGGAAACGGAAAACAGACGAGGTCTTTTTGTTTCTACTTGGATTTGATTGAGGGGATTGTTCGGTTATTGTTTTCAAAATACCATGAACCGGTGAATATTGGTAATCCGGTTGAATTCACGATCCTTAAGTTTGCTCATCTCGTGACTCATCTCGCGGACACAAAAAGTAAAATTATTTTTAAACCTCTTCCGGTGGATGACCCCAAGCAGCGTCGGCCGGATATCACGCTGGCTAAACGCTTATTGAAGTGGTCGCCCCAAGTCCCCTTAGAGGTCGGTTTAAAAGAAACGATCAAGTGGTTTCAAGAAAATACGGAAAAATAGAAGTTGAACCCCGAAAAATTTTTGAGTATACTGCACACATGCCAATTTCTAAAGAAACAGCGATGATCACTAAAGAAGACTTAATTAGTTTTGAAAAAGAGATTGCGGAGGTTTTCGCGACCGGTGTGATCCGGGCGCCGGTGCATCTGCGCGCCGGACGGGAAGACGATCTTATAAAAATTTTCCAAGAGAACAATATCGGTCCCGACGATTATGTCTTTGGTTTTTGGGATTCGCATGAGCTGGCGCTTTTAAAGGGCGTTCCGAGGGAGGACTTAAAACAGGCGATTGTTGAAGGAAAAAGTATTTCGCTGTGTTTTCCGGAACAGAAAGTCCTTTCTTCTGGTATTGTGGGAAGTTTGATGGGAACCGCCGTTGGTGTCGCGTGGGCTTTGAAGCGGCAGAACAAAAAAGGCACAGCGTATCTATTCTGCGGCGATATGTCAGCGGAAACTGGAATTTTTCACGAGGCGGTTAAGTACGCCCTCAATTTTGATCTGCCGGTCAAGTTTATCGTTTGCGACAACGGTTTGAGCGTCATGACCAAAACGCGCGAAGTTTGGGGAAGTGAAGAGCCGTGGTTCAAAGATACCAAATACGAATCGAAAATCATTTATTTTAAATATGCCAACGGCTATCCGCATTCGGGGTTGGGCAAGTTGATTAAATTTTAATATGAAATATTTCGACGAACTCAAACGAACCATGGAATGGCTGGCAACTCAGCCCAAAACGCTTTTTGTCGGGCAGACGGTGGCCGGGCCCGGCACGTTTATGTTCTCAACGTTGAAAGATGTTTCTTCCGAAAAAACGTTAGAGATGCCGATCAACGAAAGTTTTCAAATGCAATTCACCATTGGTCTGGCGTTGGCCGGGTATGTTCCTGTCTCGGTTTATCCCCGTCAGAATTTTCTCCTGATTGCAACCGCGGATATGGTGAATATGCTGGATAAAATTCCGGCGATCAGTTCCAATCAAATTCTTCCTAAAGTTCTTATAAGAGTGGCGGTCGGGCCGGATGCCCCGGTTCATCCCGGTCATCAGCATGTCGGAAATTATGCCGAGGCCTTTCGCCGGATGTTTAATTGGATTGAAGTGGTGGAACTCAATGAACCCGCAGAAATCTTCCCCGCGTACAAACATGCCTTGGAGCGCGCCGACGGACGCTCAACGCTTTTGATCGAGCATGGAAATTATTACAATCAGAAATGAACAAGCATTCAAAGATCCTAGTTGTCGGTCATAACGAGGGGATAGAAAATTCATTGGTTCAATATTTTCGCGCGAATAAATATTCAGATGTTTTTTCCTCATCCGCGTTGAAGTTAGAGCTTCTTAATCAGAAAAAAGTTTTAAGCTTCTTTGATAACAAAAAAATAGATTATGTGTTCTTAGGCTCGATCCGTTCCGGTGGGATTGCGGCAAACCAAAGGTTTGCCGCCGAGTTTATTTACGAAAACCTCGAGAGCCAGAACAATGTCATTCACGCTGCCTATAAATCCGGCGTGAAGAAACTTCTGTATTTTATGTCTTCCTGCGCCTATCCCAAAGAATGTCCGCAGCCGATCAAAGAAGAATATTTATTGACCGCTTCCCTGGAAGAAACCAGCGAACCCTATTCGGTCGCCAAGATCGCCGGCGTGAAATTTTGTCAGACGTATAAAAAACAATACGGTTTTGAGGCGATTGTGGCTGCCCCAGCGACGATTTACGGCCCGGGAAGTGATATGGATCTTGAAACCGCTCACGTAATGGGGGCTTTGATTGGAAAATTTTATCGAGCCGTTCAAGAAGGACAAAGCCAAGTGGTGGTCTGGGGAAACGGAGAAGCCCAACGGGAATTTTTATTTATGGAAGATTTTGTGAAGGCTTGTATTTTTTTGATGGATCATTACAACGATTCGCAGTTGATCAATGTCGGCTGCGGTTATGATGTTACGATCAAAGAATTAGCTTCGATGATTAAAGAGATTTCGGGATTCAAAGGAAAAATCGTTTTTGACCGCACCAAACCCGATGGCGCTATGAAAAAGTTAATGAACAACCGCCGCATCACGAAATTGGGTTGGAAAGCGACGACGGATTTAAAAGAAGGAATTCAAAAAACATATCAGTGGTATTCTCAATTAAAGAAACGGAGTTAGAAGAATGAAAATATTAGTCACCGGTGGAGCCGGGTATTTAGGTTCCGTACTCGTTCCAACACTGCTTAAAGAAAAATTTAAAGTTGTGGTTCTGGATAATTTTATGTACAACCAGACATCGCTTTTGGATTGTTGCTATGATCCGAACCTCACGATCATCCGGGGCGATACTCGCGACAAATCCTTACTGACAAAGTTACTTAAAGATACAGACGCGATTTTTCCTCTGGCGTGTTTAACGGGCGCGCCGCTTTGCGCCAAAGACCCGGATGGGGCCCAGACTATTCTTTTGGATGCGATCAAAATGATTTTGAAACTGCGAGGCAAAGATCAAAAAGTTATTTTCCCAACGACTAATAGCGGTTACGGCGTTGGTCAAAAGGGAAAGCATTGCACCGAAGAAACCCCCTTAAATCCCATTTCACTTTACGGTAAATTAAAGGTTCAAGCTGAAGAAGAAATTTTAAACGCTGGAGGTGGTATAACGCTTCGCCTCGCGACCGCCTTCGGGGTCAGCCCGCGTATGCGTTTGGATTTGCTGGTCAATGATTTTACTTACCGGGCGGTCTATGATCGTTTCGTTGTTTTGTTTGAGGCGCATTTCAAAAGGAATTATATCCACGTGCGCGACGTTGCGAAGGCATTTATACATTCTTTGAATCATTTTGACAAGATGAAAAACCATCCCTATAATGTGGGCTTAAGCGACGCTAATTTAAGTAAACTGGAACTCTGCGAAGAGATTAAGAAACAAGTCCCAGAATTTTATTTCGTCGAGGCTACAATCGGCGAAGACCCGGATAAGCGCGATTATATCGTCAGCAACGAAAAAATCGAGAAGACCGGTTTTAAACCGGACGTTTCTTTAAAACAGGGAATCACTGAACTAATCAAAGCTTATCAAGTCATCAAACGAAACCAATACGCAAATATTTAACGAATATAATAAAAATGAATAACAATACAGTTCCCTTTCGTAATCCCCCCATTACCGAAGCATTATTAGATATTAGAGTCAATTTTCATGAAATTAATCTGGAGCGTCTGGCTCTCGTTCAAAATGAGATTAATGCTCAATATCCTATCAAAAAAGAAAGACATAACTGGCAAGGACAGCTTCAGTTTAATCCTGGCAATACACCGGAGATTATGTCTCCTATAAATGAAGTAGATGGTTATTTGTTTATTTCAAAGGATAGTAAACAAGTTGTTCAGGCCAGGAAAGATGGATTCACTTTCAATAAACTGAAGCCGTATTTGTCCTGGGAAGATTTTAGCGCTCAGGCTAAAATTTCTTGGCAGCATTATATAAAAATGACGAGGCCGGTAAATGTCGGCAGAGTTGCTCTGCGGTACATTAACCGAATCGAAATTCCGTTGCCTTTGGAAAATTTTGGAGAGTACATCCATACCATTCCAGTAGTTGCTCCAGGGATCCCCAATAGCATTTCCGGCTTTTTTTTTCAGGTAGTTATTCCTCACCCAGATATAAAAGCTACCGCTATCATTACCGAGACAGTGGAAAAGACGAATGATAAAGGATTTTTACCATTCATTTTTGATATTGATGTTTCCATTAATAATATTTTTCAAACAGATTCTCAAGATATCTGGGAAGCCTTCGAAAAATTACGAAATTTTAAAAATCAAATCTTTTTAAAAAGTATTACAGAAAAGACGCAGGAGTTATTTAAATGAAAGGTATGGCTTTTTTTCATCTTGCGCCGACACAGTTTGGTTCTACCCCCGGTATGAGTGCAGAAGCGATGGTCGAGTTAAAAGAGTATGAAAAAATTTATGAGCATTTTAACTCTCCTATCTCCAGGCAAAATAATTTTATCCAAGAATTTTATAATCTGGCGGCCAAATGGCGAGAAGAGGTTCAGTATTCCTCATCAATTATTGAGATTTGTATGAACCCTTTCTATCAAAAAATTATCGGGATGGGAGAAAAAGTTTTGCCGTTAATACTTCGCGAACTTGAGACACGACCAGACCACTGGTTCTGGGCGCTCAAAGCTATCACCGGCGCCGATCCGATACAACCGTCGCAACGAGGAAAGATCAGCGAGATGGCCAAGGCGTGGTTAAACTGGGCTAAAGAAAATGGCCATAAATGAGAGATGAATTTCATGAGTTTTCAAATGACGAGTCCCGCGACACCGGGCTACAATTGCATTGCTTGGGCAGCAAATGATAATGGCCGTTGGTGGGAACCCGACCCGATGGGTGATTATTATTGGCCGGAAAATGTTCCAAGAAAAGCCACATTGGAATCTTATATTGAAGCGTTCAAAACGCTGGGTTATGAAATCTGTAACGATGAGAGTCTCGAAGCGGGTTTTCAGAAAATTGCAATTTATTTTAAAGATGATATCAGGTCGATTCATGCCGCACGACAGCTCAGCAATGGCAGTTGGACAAGTAAACTTGGACAAAACATCGATATTGAGCACGATTTCATTAAAGAATGGGATGTTTTGGAGGATTTCTCCAGTCGTAAAATAATTAACTTAACTTCTTACGGTCAATTAAGAGTCCTTCTAAAAAAACGAATAAATTCTTAAAGAAAGTGATATGACCCCACTCGACATCCTTTTCGTCCACCCCAACGCAGCCCACAAAATCTATCAGGATTTAAGTAAACATTATTCCGCGATTGAACCGCCGATCTGGGCGGGGATGCTGGCTTCGCACTGTGTAAAGCATGGTTTTAGTGCCGAGATTTTAGACACTGAAGCCCTACAGCTCGACGATATTCAAGCGGCCGCCCAAGTGAAACAATTCAACCCGCGGGTCGCCTGTTTTGTGATCTACGGCCAGCAGCCTTCCGCCAGTTCGCAAAATATGGAAGGCGCCATCACGCTGGCACAGGCGATCAAGAACGTTTCTCCGCAAACAAAAATCCTTTTTGTCGGTGGGCATGTGGCAGCACTCCCTCGGGAGGTCATGGAACGGCATGCGTTTGTGGACATGGTCTGTCAGAATGAAGGCGTTTACACGATTTCCAATCTGTTAAAAACAAATTTAAAAGATAAACTCGATCTCGTCGATGGGCTTGGTTACCGTGATAACGGCCAGGTCATTTTGAATAGACCTTCTTTGATTGTCGCCAAAGGAGATTTACCGCAAGAACTTCCCGGCGTCGCTTGGGATAAACTTCCCATGGAAAAATACCGCACCGCACTGTGGCATGCCCTGCCGAATAATTCCAAGCGTCAGACTTTTGCCGCGCTTTACACAAGCTTGGGATGTCCGATGAAATGTTCTTTTTGCATGATCAACATCATCAACCGTCAGGAGAATGAATATTCCGACGGCAGCGCGGTCTTTCGTTACTGGGATCCGGATTTTATCATCCGGGATTTCGATTATTTTGCCAAGCAGGGGATCACGAATATCAAAATTGCCGATGAACTTTTTGTTTTGAACCCCAATCACTTCATGCGGCTGTGCCAGCTCATCATCGAACGCGGATACAAATTTAATATCTGGTGTTATTCGAGGATCGATACGGTGAAAGAACAGTTCTTGGAAACATTGAAGAAGGCGGGAGTCAGTTATCTCGCCTTAGGGATTGAAAGCGGAAACACCAAAGTTCGAAAAGATGTGACCAAGGGCAAGTTCGAGGACGTCGACATCCGCGGGATCGTCAAGAAAATCAGAGACCACGGCATCAATGTCGCGGCCAATTATATTTTTGGTCTTCCCGAAGATAATTTAGAAACCATGCAAATCACTTTGGATCTGGCCCTCGAGATGAACACCGAGATGGCGAATTTTTATTCGGCGATGGCCTACCCCGGAAGTCCTTTGCACGGGATCGCCAAGAAAGAAGGATGGAAATTGCCTTCCACCTACGCCGGGTTTTCACAGCATTCCTATGATACCCAGCCTTTGCCGACGAAATATTTATCCGCTGAGCAGGTTTTGGAGTTCCGCGACAAGGCGTGGATGACGTATCATACCAGTCCAAAATTTCTAGCCCTTTTGAAAGAAAAGTTCGGTCAAGTCGCCGCGGATGAAACGTTAAAATCCACCAAAATTAAACTCAAACGAAAGATCCTTGAGAAACAGCCCATCGCATGATCATCAGTCGAACACCTTTTCGCGTTTCATTTTTTGGCGGGGGCACCGACTATCCGCAGTGGTTTAAAGAACACCAGGGCGCGGTTCTCGCCACCACGATTGACAAATATTGCTACATCACCTGCCGTTATCTGCCGCCGTTTTTCGATCACAAGTCCCGGATCATTTATTCCAAAATGGAACATGTCAAATCGCTCGCTGAAATCGATCACCCGGCGGTGCGCGAGGTTTTGAGATTTTTAAAGATCAAAGAAGGGGTGGAGATCCATCATGACGGAGATCTTCCGGCCCGTACGGGGCTAGGTTCGAGTTCGGCTTTTACCGTTGGGCTTTTAAACGCGCTCTACGCTTTAAAAGGAATCATGACGACCAAAGAGCGCCTCGCCCAGGAAGCGATTTTTGTTGAACAGGAAAAATGCAAAGAAAATGTCGGCTGTCAGGATCAAACGCTGGCGGCCTTCGGCGGTCTTAACTATATTGAATTTGGCGGCAGCAGGCATTTACGCGTCACCAAAGTCACGATTTCTCCCGAAACGCTTAAATCCCTCGAAGATCATCTGATGATGTTTTTTACCGGATTCTCCCGCAAGGCCTCCGACATCGCCTTTCATCAAATCCAAAATATTCCCAAGAAGAAACAAGAGTTAAACGAAATGTATAAAATGACGACCGAAGCGGTCGAGATTTTAAACGGCAAAAAGATTTTAAATTTTGGAAAACTACTCCACGAAAGTTGGAAACTGAAACGCAGCCTCTCGGATAAAATCACCAACCCGCATATTGATGAACTGTATCAAACGGCGCGAGGCGCCGGCGCCATCGGTGGAAAATTGTTGGGCGCCGGCGGGGGCGGATTTGTTCTTTTATTTGCTCACCCTGAGCGTCAAATGAAAATTCGTCAGGCGCTCAAAAATGCACTAGAAATTCCTTTCAAGCTCGAAAGCCTGGGAACGCAGATCATCTTTTATCAGCCGAATAGTGGAAAGGTTTCGTAGTGTATGGCATATAGCTTGAGCCGAATAACGAAGCAGTGTTTTGTTTTCTTTTCGCTGATATTTGTCTTATTTATTAAATCGAATAGTGCTGAAGAGATTCCGATGGCCTCTCGTATTGAGGTTAGTATCCCAATTTTTTCCGGTCGGCCTGATCCGTATTTTACAATCGAAGAGCAGAATGATATCGCTACCATCTATGATAAGGTCTCTAATTTATTTCAACCAAAGAGCGATATGGATCCTCGTTGTTCTAATTTAGGTTCCGGAAGTTTTTTGCTAACGTTCTATTCTAAAGAAAAAGTCATTAGCTTATATGCATGTGTGTAAAGGAGTAGTAGCTCTCGCTAAAGGTCAATATTTCAAAGATGAAAAAGGATTAGAGGATTATTTGAGGAGCCAAGCGAGAAAAGTAATTTGGAAAAACGTTTCAGAAAAAGAAGCAGAAGAAATAAGTAAAAATTTATTTTCAGATAAAAAATGATTATTGTAAGCCATTTGACATGCGTCATAAGCAAATTATCGAATCGTGAATGATTTAGCGAACATAGACGTCGCCATCCTCTGCGGCGGGGTAATGGTTTATGAGTTGGGAACAGGCTCAGCCATATCGAAATTTAGCTTTGCGTTAATTGGAAAGTTAAGGTAATATTGGGTCATGATTTCAACTAAAGAAGTAAAAATAATACGGCAAATCGCGGGCAAATATAAAGCCAAACGCGTCTATTTATTTGGTTCGCATATCAAAAAATTACGGCGAAAACCAAAGGATATCGACCTCGCTGTGGAAGGGGTGGCGCCTCGGCGTTTTTTTTCGTTTTACGCCGAACTTTATGACCGCCTGCCTCAGCCCGTCGATTTAATTGATTTAAAACAGAACACTCTTTTCTCCCGTCTCGTTGTGGAAGAAGGGTTTTTGATTTATGGCCGATCTTAGCCGGCACATCGCTGCCGAGTTCGAAAATATCCACGCAAGCGCCGCTCAAATCCCGCCCAAAGTAAACCTGAGGGTTTTAAGAAAATTGGAATTAATAGGCGTGGCAACAATCGTCAGTAATTTTTATCACGGTGTTGAAAATATTCTCAAGCAAATCTTTATTTCTAAGAAAATAAGGATCTCATCCGATGAGCGCTGGCATAAACGTTTATTAGAGGCCAGTTTGCAAGAAGGGATTATTCAACGAAAAACATACGACCATCTGCTGAAGTTTCTAGCATTCAGGCATTTTTATACCCATGCCTATTCTATAGACGTAGATCCTGATAAATTATCAATATTAGTGGCGTCCCTTAAAAGTACATTGAAAGCATTTGAGTCGGATTTATCCAGCTCCGGGCACTATCATCCAAGCCCTTAGAACTTCGGTTTGCCATTAGCCATAAGCAGATACTCATGCCGGAATTAAAAACTATAGACGTCGCTATCCTCTGCGGCGGTTTAGGAAAACGTCTGCGAGGAGAAATCGGCGAATCGCAAAAGGTGATGGCGAAGATCGGGGAAAAGCCTTTTCTGGATGTTCTTTTGAAGGCTCTCGCCCATCAAGGATTCAAACGATTTATTTTAATGACCGGCTACAAAGCTGAGGCCGTCGAAGAATATTACCGCACGAACAATTTTGGCGTTACGATTGAATTTTCGAGAGAAACTGGGCCTTTAGGAACAGGTGGCGCGCTTAAGAATGCTAAGGGCCTGATTCAAAGCGATCCGTTTGTGTGTTTAAACGGTGATTCGTTGTGTTCTTTGGATTATCAAGAATTTCTTGATTTTTATTCGACGAAAAAAGCCGACGCCGCGTTAGTTTTATCGAAGGTCGAGGACAATCAGGATTTTGGAACCATCACCCTGGACCGTGCGCAGAGGATTGTCGGGTTTCAAGAGAAGTTAAAAGCCTCCTCGGTGGCCGGACAATTTTATGTCAACGCCGGGGTTTATTGTTTTTCCAAAAAAGTTTTTGATTGGATGCCCGCGGCGGCAAAATTTATGTTCGAAACAGATTTTTTCCCAAGAATAGTTCAAAAAGAAATTTATGGTTTCATTACTCAAAAAAATTTTTTAGACATTGGAACACCCGAACGCTTGAAAAAAGCCAAAACTACATTGAAAAAAAGATGACAAACGTGTCCATGGTTAAAACTGTGAAAGAAAACGCTAAGGCCAATTTTCGCGTTCCATTTGGAACCGTTTCCATCACCAACGACGCCCGGCGTTTGATTGATCAAATCCTTGATTCAAAATGGGTGACCAAGGGAAAATATGTTCAGGAATTTGAAGAAGGATTTGCGAAACTCTTTGGAACCAAATACGCGATCGCCGTCAGCAGCGGCACCGACGCCGACGCGCTGGCACTGGCGACATTGTATGATTTCGGCGCGAACCGCGGGGATGAGATCATTGTTCCGGCGCTCTCCTTTGTTGCCACGGGCAACGCGGTTTTGCAGGCGGGATTCAAACCGGTTTTTGTCGATGTACAAAAAGAAACGCTCAACATTGATCCAGAAAAAATAGAACGCATCATCACCCAAAAAACTAGAGGCATCATGCCGGTTCATCTGATGGGCAAACCCGCCGAGATGGATACCATCAACGCGATTGCCCAAAAATATAAACTCTTCGTTGTGGAAGATGCCGCCGAGGCGCATGGCGCGGAATATAAAGGAAGAAAGATCGGTACAATCGGCGACATGGCGGCTTTTAGTTTATATGCCGCGCATATTGTCACGACGATCGAAGGCGGAATCGTCACAACGAATAACGCCAAGATGGCGGAGGTCTTAAGGTCTTTACGTAATCATGGGATGGTGGACAAGTTTGTTTTTAAGCGAATCGGTTTCTCGGCGAAGATGAATGAGATTGAGGCCGCGGTGGGCCTGGGCAACTTAAAGATTTTTCAGGACATATTAGATAAACGCCGGCGGAATATGTCTTTTCTTATTAAGGAATTCAAACAATTTGAAGAATATTTCTTTTCGATCAAAGAAGAGTCTTATGAAAAGTTGGGGCCGCACGCCTTTCCGATTACTTTGAAAGAGAACGTGAATTTCACCAAAGATGAATTCGTCCGTTATATCGAAGACGCCGGCATTGATTCGCGTAATCTCTTTTATTCGATCCCCACCCAGACGCTGAGCTATCAATACCTCGGCTATAAGCTGGGCGATTTTCCGAACTCCGAATATTTCGGCAATCACGGCTGTCATATCGGCGTGCATCAGAGTTTGGAGATTGCGGATTTGGAGTACGCGATTGGAGTGGTTAAGAAATTTCTCAAGAATAAAAAATGATGCGTATCGCCATCAACTGCCGTTCCTTTTTGAACAAAAATTATACTGGGATCGGCCGTTACACCTCCCAGTTGATTCAAACCTTAAGCGAGATTGATCAGGAAAATCAGTATCTTTTATATGCCCCGAAGCGTTTTTTTAGTCCCCGCAAAAAACTTCCGCAGCTTCCCGCCCGGAATTTTTCCCTTAAAATCGATCGGTTTTCTCGAGGGGTGGACAAAACAGTTGGCTCAATGGATCTTTACCATTCTCCCAGTCCCGAGGTCTGGCCGAGGCTGAATGGGACAAAGGTCATTGTCACCGTGCATGATTTTATTTTTAAGACGTATCCTCAGGGGCATACCGCCTCGACGATCGCGGCCGCACAGGATCAATTTCAGGATATTGCCTCGAAGGCCGCTAAGATTATTTGCTGTTCCCAAAGCACGTTGGATGACTTGAACCGTTACTTTAAGGTCGAGGCGAAGAAAACAGTTCTCATTTATCAGGGGGTGAATCAAAAAGATTTTTATCCGATTGATGAGAAAGAAGGAAAGCTGGCCGAGCAAATGATCCGCTCGAAAGGAATCAATTGTCCGTTTATTCTTTTTGTCGGCACTATCGAACCTCGTAAAAATTTGCGGAATCTCCTCGTCGCGTTTAGTCTTTTAAAAAATAAAAAAGTTTTCACCGGAAAATTGGTGTTGATTGGTATGCAAGGTTGGATGAGCGATGATCTTGCCGGACTGGTTGAAGAGTTGGGTATTAAAGAGGAGGTGGCGTTCACTGGTTTTTTGTCGAATCAGGAATTGCGTCACTTTTATAATAAAGCCATGGTCTTTGTCTTTCCGTCGTTTTATGAAGGGTTTGGTTTTCCGATTGTTGAGGCGTTCAGCTGCGGTGTCCCGGTTGTGACCTCGAATGTTTCTTCCTGCCCGGAGATCGCATCTGACGCTGCCTTGAAGGTGAACCCGAATAGCCCTGAGGACATCGCACGGGCCGTTGAGCGCGTTTTAGACGAATCTTCTCTAAGAAATGAATTAAAACAAAAGGGATTGAAACGAGCCGCTCAATTTACCTTCTCCAATACCGCGCGGCAGACGTTGAAGGTTTATGAAGAAGTCTATTCAAAAATATGAAAATCAGCGGTTTCACAATTGTCCGCAATGCGCTCAAGTTTCAATATCCGGTTTTAGAATCCATTCAATCGATTCTGCCACTCTGTGATGAATTTGTGGTCAATGTCGGGGCGAGCGACGATGAAACGCTTCAACTGATCAAGTCGCTACACAATCCCAAGATCAGAATCATCGAAACCAACTGGGATCTATCGATGGGAAAAGAGGTTTTGTCTTACCAAACTAACCTCGCGCTTAAAGAATGCAAAGGCGATTGGGCGTTTTATCTGCAATCCGATGAGGTGATTCACGAGGCGGATTTGGAAAAATTGGGTATATGCATGAAAAAATATTGGCATGATGAAAATGTTGATGCCCTTCGTCTTGGGTGGCTGCATTTTTATGGAAGTTATTTCCGTTATCGGATTGATCACGGTTGGTTTCAAAAACAGGACCGAATCATCCGCAATAACGGATCGATTGAATCCGAAGGCGATGCGTGGGGATTTCGTCGCAAAGACAATCAACCTATCCGACGGAAAAATACGAACTGTCTTTTATATCATTACGGCTGGGTGCATACTCCCTTGGTCATGACGCAAAGACGGGTTAACGCCGAGCAAATCGGTTTTACCCAATTAACGAGCGATGAGCGAAGCGGTGAATATTCTTACGGCGATCTGAATCGTTTTCCGGCTTATTTCGCAAGTCCTCCATCGGTTATGAAGCAAAGGATTTCCCAGCACCGTTTGAGTCAGGAAGATTTCAAGACCATCCGTCAAAAATTTTGGTGGCATCCGGGGAGGATTTTGAAACTCAAATACAAAACTTCGAAACGGGTGAAAGAAAAATTATCCTAGGGCTTATGCCTAATTGTCACCCCCGAATGTTTTTGTCGGGGGTCTAGTCACAGCCTCGATTGGATTCCCGACTAAGGCATTCGGGAATGACAGGTTCTTACGAATTGGAGTATAGTTTCTAATGAAAAGTTTTAAGAATATGAATCAAAATTTATACATCGTCCTCCTCGCTGGCGGATCGGGAACGCGGTTCTGGCCGCTTAGCCGGCACGAAGAGCCGAAGCAGTTTTTAAAAATCACCAGCGGCCGAAGCCTTTTGCAGGAAACGCTTTCGCGGGTTCAGTCTTTGGTCCCGCCGCAAAATGTGCTGGTCGTGACCAATCTTTTGTATCAGCGAAAAGTGAAGGAGCAGTTGAGCGCTTTTAAGATTTCTCCCCGGAATATTTTATTGGAGCCTGAGGGAAAAAATACGGCGCCCGCGATTGCCTGGGCCGCGACGAAGATTCATCGGATTAACCCCGAGGCCATCATGATCGTTTTGCCCTCGGATCATTTGATCGCTCATCGTGATTCTTTTTTGAAAAATTTGAAAGAGGCGATTCTTCTGGCTGGAAAAAATTACTTGGTCACGCTCGGCATTGTGCCCACCCGTCCGGAAACGGGTTATGGTTACTTGAAAACAAAAGAGATTCGCATCCAAGGCCGAACAATTTTAAAGGTGGAGAAATTTATCGAAAAACCCTCGTTGGCCACGGCCCAAAAATTTTTAAAAGGGAAAAAACATCTCTGGAACAGCGGCATGTTTATCTGGAAAACGGATGCAATTCTTAAAAGTTTCGCGCAGTTTCTTCCCAACGTTTCTCAAGGTTTGAACGAATGGCACAAACTGCCGTCGATCTCGATTGATTATGGTATTTTAGAGAAAGCGCGCAATGTCGTCACGGTTCCAGCCTCGAATATCGGCTGGTCGGACTTGGGCAGCTGGGAGACGCTCTCCGAACATCTTTCGAAAGACAACAATGGAAATATTTTTAAGGGAGATATTCTTTCGATTGATTGCAAAAATACGCTGGTTCTGGGTGGCAAACGTTTGATCGCCGCAGTTGGTTTGAACAATCTCGCCATCATCGATACGCCGGATGCGCTTTTGATATCTTCCTTAGATAAATCGCAGAAGATCAAAAACATCGTTGGGTTCCTAAAAAAACAAAATCGTCCGCAGTGGATAAGACATTCTTTTAGAATTCAGAGTTGAATTGTTTTCTAAACATGCTATATTTACATTGTACATATGAATGATATTAAGTTTGATTGGGATCAGAATAAGGCTTTATTCAATAAGAGGAAACATGGTATTTCTTTTGAGGAAGCTACGACTATTTTTTATGATGACGACGCTTTAGAGTTTTACGATCCAGATCATTGGGAAGATGAAGATAGATTTATTATGGTGGGGTTAAGTTTCAAATCACGGACTTTGGTTGTTAGTCACTGCGTCAGAGAATCCGGTTCGGTGATTAGAATTATTTCAGCCAGAAAAGCAACCAAAAGGGAAGCTCAAAGGTATTGGGAGGAAAAACCATGAGAACAGAATACGATTTTTCTAAAATGAAGGCTCGGCGAAACCCTTATGCCAAGCGTTTAAAGAAGCCGGTCACCATTCGTTTGGGCGACGATGTTGTCAACTATTTTAAATCAATGGCGGATCAAATGGGTGTGCCGTATCAGAATTTAATTAACCTTTATCTGCGTGACTGTGTCCAATCTCATCGTAAAATTGAGTGGGTGGCGCATTAAATAGACAGCGACCCCACGCATTTCCCCCTGTAACTAAAAAATTACAGGGGTTTTTTTGTTGGGATTTAAAAATCGAAATTGAGTTTGGGTTGTGATAGAATGCGGGGCGTTGAAGGGTTGTAGGAAATTATAAAGGCGAGGCGAAGGGACAGCCCTAAAAAGGGACGGGCGATTAAAGAAGTGTCCCCGTTTGGAGACTGCTTCGCCTTCGCAGAAGCCCCTTTGCTTGAATATATGTTAAAAATTTAGGAGGATATTAAAATGTCACAGCCCAAGTTCGGTGAATGTAAAACTATAGAAGAAATTTATAAAGAATTGGAGAGGTCTTCTGACAATCCAGGTCGGCTACTGCATTTGCTCACCGGTTGCTTCAAAAAGAACTGCTCATTGAACAAAATAAATATCAAGAGAAACAATTAGAAAAGATGCAAGAATTAAATAATCATACGCGGAATTTGGTTGTGGTTACTTGGGTCCTAGCCATTGGTTCATGGATATTGGCGTTCTTTAATAAATGTTGACCAAACTCGAGATCGGGACAAATTGAGGAGGTTGAAATTCTAACTTGACAAGTTAGGATTTCCTGGAATTTTATCAGCGAAATTTTTTATGTAAGGAGTTGTTTTGAACCTCAAAGAATTTTCTCCGCAAAGAATTTTAATCATCAACCCCTTCGGCATCGGCGATGTGTTGTTCACCACACCGCTCATTCGTAATTTGAAATATCATTTCCCCGAAAGTTTCATCGGATACGTGGCCAATCAAAGGACAGCCGCGTTTCTCATCGATTACCCAAAAGTCAACCGGGTGTTTGTTTATGAGCGCGATGAATTTAATCGGCTTTACCGCACCTCGAAGCGGCAGTTCATTAAGAAAGGGATTCATTTTCTCCAAGAAATTCAACAGACCAAATTTGATCTGGTGATTGATCTTTCTTTAAACGGCACGATGAGTTTTTTGATGAGACTGATCGGCATTCCCCAAAGGATTGGTTTCAATTACAAAAACCGCAGTCCGTTTCTGACGACGAAGATCAAATTAGACGGCTACGAAAAAAAACACGTCGTCGATTATTATTTGAGTCTGTTGAAGGAACTGGGCTGTGAGGTAAAATTTAGAGAATTAGAATTTCCTCTTAAAGACCAGGATTGTCAGTGGTCGCAGGAGTTCTTCCGAAAAAATGGAATCCTTACCCGGGATTTGGTTGTGGGACTCGTTCCCGGAGGCGGGGCCAGCTGGGGAAAAGACGCGGCCTATAAACGCTGGCCGGCGCAGAATTACGCGAAATTAGCCGACAAAATCGTTGAAAAGTTTTCGGCAAAGATTATACTGTTGGGTGATCAAAAGGAGGCTGAACTTTGTCGGCAGGTCCAAGGCCTGATGCGCTCGAGCGCTTGCTTGGCTTGCGGTGAAACAACGGTTGGTCAGTTTGCCGCCTTGCTTAAAAGTTGTCGTCTGAATATCGTCAACGACGGCGGGCCGTTGCACGTGGCGGTGGCGGTGGGCGCGAAGACCGTTTCCATCTTCGGCCCCGTCGATCCTCTGGTGTACGGCCCTTATCCAAAAGATTCGCATGCCGTTGTAACAAAAGACCTCGCGTGCCGTCCGTGTTACCGGCGTTTTCGGATGGCCCAGTGCAGTCATATCAGTTGTCTTCATTCCATTGATGTCGAAGATGTTTACAGAAAGGTAGAAAAGATTTTATGAACGTACAATTCATTGACTTCAGAGAGCAGTACAACATCATCAAAGATGAAATTGATGTCGGATTAAAACAGGTTTTTGAAAAAGGAAATTTTATTCTCGGCCAGGAAGAAAAAGATTTTGAGTTGGAATTTGCCCGGTACTGCCAAGCGCGGTATGGCGTGGGCGTCAATTCCGGTACCGATGCTTTGTATCTGGCCATGGCCAGTTTGGATATCGGCCCCGGCGATGAAGTGATCCTGCCGACGTTTACATTTATTGCAACCGCCTTATGCGTTTCTTACACGGGCGCAAAACCCGTTTTTGTGGATATCGAAGACATCACCTATAATTTAGATCCCAAAAAAGTTGAAAAAGCCTTAACCAAGAAAACCAAAGCGATTTTGCCGGTCCACATCTACGGTCAGAGCGCGGATATGGATGAGATTTTGAAAATAGCCAAAAAGAATAACATTAAAGTCGTCGAGGATGCCGCTCAGGCCCACGGCGCTTCTTATCAAGGAAAAAGAATCGGGTCTCTCGGGGATATTTCGTGTTTCAGTTTTTACCCGACCAAAAGTCTTGGCGCCTTTGGCGACGGGGGAATGATTGTGACGGACAACAAAGAAATTTACGAAAAGATATTGATGCTGCGCGATTATGGACGGACCGGACGATATGAGCATAAGATCAAAGGATACAATTCTCGTCTCGATACCGTGCAGGCGGTCATTTTATCGGCCAAGCTGAAACGTTTGGATAGCTGGAACAAAATGCGCGCCGACAACGCTCTTTATTATTGTGAATTACTCAAAGGCGTCAAAGGAGTGAAAACCCCGCAAATCAAAAAAAACCGGAATCATATTTATCAAACTTTTGCCGTGCGATTAAAAAATCGCGATCAGGTGTGTGAAGGGATGAAACAAAAAGGGATCGGGGTTTTGATCCATTACCCGATTCCGCTTCATCTTCAGGAAGCCTACAAAGAATTGGGGCACAAGGCAGGAGATTTTCCCATCGCTGAAGGGGTCTCCCGAGAAATTCTTTCGTTACCCATGTTTCCGCATATGACCAAAAAGCAGATAAAATACGTTTGTGATTGCCTAAAAGAGTTCGTGGAATAAGTCTATGTCTTTGGTCCCACTATCAGTCATCGTCATCACCAAAAACGAAGAAAACAATATCGCCGAGTGTTTGTCGAGCGTGCGTGGCTGGGCGGATGAGATCGTGGTCGTGGATGACGAAAGCCGCGACCGGACGGTTTCGATCGCGCAGGGATTTACCGACCGCATTTTTCACCGCCGGATGGACAACGAAGGCAAGCACCGTAACTGGGCCTACGCCCAGGCTAAGAATGAATGGGTTTTAAGCCTTGATGCCGATGAGAAAGTTTCGGATGAATTAAAAGATGAAATCACCGCAGTTTTGAAAGATACAAAGTTCCACGCCTTTTCGATTCCTTTAAGAAATTATATCGGAAATTATTGGGTCCGCCACAGCGGCTGGTATCCAGCGGGAAAATTGAGACTCTTTATGAAAAACCGTTTTCGTTATGAAGAGGTGGAAGTTCATCCGAAGGTTTTTCTCGATGGTGACACCGGCCACTTGACCAAAGATATTATTCACAAAGGTTATCCGGACTTTGAACATTTTTTGGCCAGCCTCAACCGTCAGACGACCCTCGAGGCCAGGAAGTGGATCGCAACCGGCCGCAAGATGTCCGCCGGGCGGGCGCTGTGGCGCACGCTGGATCGGTTTCCGCGGTCGTTTGTCGGGAAGAAGGGATATAAAGACGGTTTTGTTGGGTTTATGATCGCTTTTTTTGCTTCGTTGTATCAGGTCGTGAGCTACGCCAAATACTGGGAAATGAGGCACCGGCAAGAATCATGAAAACGAACGGTAAAAAAACGAAGGTTATTTTTTTAGACCGCGACGGCGTGATCAATGAATTTCCGGGGCACGGCAATTACGTCACCAAGGTGAAAGATTTTCGTTTCGTTCCCGGGGCGTTGGACGCCATTCGTAAACTGACGGAACAAGGGTTTACGCTTTTTGTCATTTCCAATCAGGCCGGCGTTGGGAAAGGGATTTATTCTCAAGATAAATTAAACCGCATCAACCGGTTTATGCTCAAAGGTGTAACCCGCAGTAAAGGAAAGATAAAAAAAGTTTTTTATTGCACCCACCGTTCCGATGTCGGCTGCGGCTGCCGTAAGCCGGAAATCGGGTCGATTAAAAAAGCGCTACAGTCGCTCAACCGGAATTTAACCCACGCCAAAGGAGCCTTTTTCATTGGAGACACCGATTTAGATATGATGGCCGGACACAACGCCGGATGTCAAACCATCTTCGTCCTCTCGGGAAAAGAAAACCGCCGCAGTATCAACCGATGGAAGGTCAAACCGGATTTTATCGCCCGGGATCTTAGGGAAGCCAGCGAAATCATTACCAATGAAAATTCTGATCATTCATGCCTCCGCCGGTGCCGGACACACCAAAGCCGCCGAAGCACTCTTTAACGCCATTCAGAAATCAAGCGGTGTTCAAGTGCTGATCGTGGACGCGCTCGATTACACCAATCCTTTTTACAAGAAAATTTATCAAAAAATTTATGCCTTGCTGGTGACTAAATTTCCCTGGGCCTGGGGATTTTTCTTTTGGCTTGTGGATTTAAAATTTTTACGCAAGACGGTCAAGTGCCTGCGGCGTTTGGTGAATCACTTAAACTCCAGACCACTGGAACTTTTCTTAAGAAGAGAACAGTTCGACTGGGTTTTCTCGACGCATTTTTTCCCGAACGAAGTTATGGCTTCTTTAAAAAGAAAAGGGGTGATTTATCCCCAAATTGTATCGGTTGTGACGGATTTTGATGTGCATTCGATCTGGATCGCGGAGGGAATCGATTATTACACGGCGGCGTGTGATTGGACACAAGAAAGACTTTTGAGTTTCGGGATTCCGAAAGAAAAAATAGTGGTGTCTGGAATACCGACGGACCAGAAGTTTTCTAAAGCAAAAGATAATGTCCGATTACGCCGTCAGCTGGGGCTGCAAGAAAATATTTTTACGGTTTTGGTCGCGACTGGTTCGTTTGGCATCGGGCCGATTGAAAAAATTATTCAAGCTTTAGAAGAATTTCAGGTGATCGTCGTCTGCGGGCATAATAAAGCGCTTTATGAAAGATTAAGCCGCCAATCGTTTCAGCATGGAAAAGTCTGCGGCCTGGTAAACAATATGGATGAACTGATGGCTGCCAGCGACTGTATGGTCACCAAACCCGGCGGATTATCAATTTCCGAGGCGCTGGTCAGTGGGCTTCCTTTGATTTTTTTTAACGCGATTCCAGGTCAGGAAACGAGCAACATTCAGGTTTTAAAGCGTTATGGAATCGGCATCAGTGATTGCACGATTGAGGAAATGGCGGCGAGGTTGAAGAAGTTGAGTGCTTCCCCTGAACTTCTAAGAGAAGCACAGCAAAATACCCAGCGGTTGGCCAAACCCGAGAGCGCCGCGCAGATTCTAAAATTACTCCATGTCCAGCACCCCTAAAAAAATCGCCCAAGTGGTCGTGGGCCTTCCTGTGGAAGGCCCTTTTGATTATGTCCTGCCCGTTGAGCTGCACAAGAAAGCTTGTGTGGGTACTCGTGTCAAAGTCTCTTTCCATTATCAGAAGAAGCAGGGTGTGATTGTGGGTTTTGGGAGTAAAAGTAAATTTAAAAATCTGAAATCCATCGAATCTCTCCTCGATGAAAAGCCCTTGCTGTCTTCCTCACTGCTGACGTTAACGAAAAGACTTTCACAATATTACGGCTGCAGTTGGGGAGAGGCTATTGAAGCTGTTTTGCCGGCGTTGCTGCGCAAAGGAAAATCCCTTTTATCATTCCCGAATGTCTCTGTCGGGAATCCAGATGAAGTAAAGACGGGTTTTAAACTCGTCTTTACTAGACCCCCGACAAAAACGTTCGGGGGTGACAGTTCTGAAATAAATCCTAAAAAGAAATCAGAGGTAACCCTCCTGCACGATCTGAGCCGATCTGATCGCTGGCCATTTCTCGTCGGTAAAGTTCAAGAAACGCTCAACCGCGGCCAAGAAATTATTTTTTTGGTTCCGGAACTTTCCATGATCGAGGCGGTGTTGTCAAAATTGAGGGCGGCGATCAACGTACCTATCGCGGTCTTTGATAAAAAGATGACCCCCAAGAAGGAATTGGAACAGTGGTTGAGTATTCAAGCGGGAGTCATTTCGATCGTCGTCGGCAGCCGGTCGGCGGTTTTTGCGCCCGTGAAAAATTTGGGACTTATCATTGTTGTGGACGAGGAGAATTCAGCGTATAAGCAGGAACAATCCCCTTTTTATCATGCGCGCGAAGTTGTTTTGATGCGTTCTTCCATTGAAAAAAGCTCGGTTATTTTTGTGAGTTCTTCGCCTAGTCTAGAGTTGTGGCAGCAGGTCTTAAAAAAGAAAATGCGTCTGATTTTTTTCCCTGCCCAAAAGCTGGGGCAGGTCATTCCGGTTGATCTGACGAATTTCAACGCCCGAAAAACGTCACTCATTTCTTTTCCCTTACGAAATCATATTGAAAAAACACTTCTCCAAGGCGGAAAGGTGATTCTTTTTATGAACCGGCGGGGGTTTAGTCTATTGACCCGCTGCTACAGCTGCGGCTACACGTTTAAATGCTTCAGATGTGATGTGAATTTAAGTTATTCGTATGCCAAGAAGAAAATGATCTGCCGGCATTGCCACGCGGCCATCGAGGCCCCATCGGTGTGCCCGAAATGCCGCAATACCCATTTACGTTCGCTTGGGACCGGCATCGAAAAATTAGAAAGCGAATTGGCCCGGATTTTTCCACACGCTAAATTGGCCACTTACGATAAAGATACGCAAGAACTCCCTCGAGGATTTGATATTCTGGTGGCGACCCAGGCGGTTTTAAGGATTCAAGAGGAGGTGCCGGCCCAATTGATCGGCTGTATTCACATCGATTCAGAATTGAACCGTCATGATTTACGCGCCGCCGAGCACACCTTCGCGCTCTTGGTTCGTTTACGACTGTGGGCTCGGGATAAGTTAGTTGTGCAGACGAGACTGCTGGATAATGAGTGTATCCAGGCGGCGTTAAAGATGGATTTTAAAAATTTTTATAAAAAAGAACTCAGCGCCCGCCGGGAATTAGGGTTCCCGCCATTTGCGCATCTGGTGGCCCTCAACCTGCGTTCGATGAAAGAGGAAACTGTTTTACAGCAGGCGTATGATTTTTACACCGAGCTGGGAAAAATTCTTCCTCGGGAAATCGATATGCTGGAGCCTCAGCCGGATGTGGTGCCGAAATTGCGGGACAAGTACCGCTTCACGATCATGCTCAAAGGCAAATCCGTTAAACAGATTTTGGCGTTCATTAAAAACGGTTTAAAACAATTCAAGCGGAAATCCACGGTGACGTTGACGATCAACGTCGATCCTTAGTATGATAAATCTGCGCAAATTATTTTATAAAATTGATCCGTTGATTGCCGGGTGGATGAATGCCCACGGATATATTCTGTTAAGGTATTCGCTTTCGATTGTGTTCATCTGGTTCGGGGCGCTCAAATTTGTCGGCATCAGCCCCGCCAATGAATTGGTGGCAAGAACGGTGTACTGGTTCCCGCCGGAGATCTTTATCCCGATTCTGGGATGGTGGGAGGTGGCGATCGGTGTGTGTCTTTTGATCCGTCCGCTCATCCGGGTGGCGATTTTCTTGCTGCTTTTACAGATGCCCGGCACAATGATGCCCTTATTTATTTTACCGGATATCTGTTACACAAAATTTCCCTTCGGTCTGACGCTCGAAGGCCAGTACATCGTCAAGAACCTGGTCTTGATCAGCGCTGCGATTGTGATTGGGGGTTCTGTGCGCAGTGAAAAACTAAAGTTGGGCAAGAATTGAGAAATATGTTATATTTGAAACTGGAGAATACAATTCTATAGATTTTAATTCTAAGAAGGGCAGGTAAAGCCATGAAAACAGAAGAGATTGTAAAAGTTTCAACGAATGGACAGATCACGATTCCTTTTAAAATCAGAAAGAAATTACATCTAGATGAGTATTCATTTGTGTCCATCATTCCAACGAAAGATGGGGCATTTATTTGTCCGGTTGAGATCAAAAGTAAAAGCCCTTACACCAAAGAAGAATTGCAAAAAATTGAGAAACTCGCCCACGATGAGAATACTCGAGGGAAAGTTTTTCCTTCCGCTAAAGAGGCTATGAATCATCTGAAGTCTTTATGAGAATAGAATTTCGTAAGTCCTTTGAGAAATCCCTCAAAAAAATAAATCCCAAAGATAAAGAAAACGTTCATGAAGTGTGCCAGACGCTTTTAGATGTGATTGAAAAGCGAGAGAACCCCTCTCAAGGAATCGGGCTTAAAAAGCTCGAAAAGACTTTTTGGGAAATTAGAGTGGGTATACATTTGAGAATCATTTTTGAATGGCAAGAGGATTTGATTAAATTTCTTTTGGTTGGAAGTCATGATGAAATTAAGAGATTTTTAAAAGAGAATGTTTAGGTGAACATATGAACGAAATACGGGAGATTACCGAAAAAATAAAGAAATTTAGAGACGAGCGCGACTGGAAACAATTTCATAATCATAAAGATGTGGCGTTGTCGCTTGTCTTGGAGGCGTCGGAGGTATTGGAGCATTTTCAATGGAAGTCGCCGGCGGAAGTGGATCAGCACGGCGCGGAGCGTAAAGACGAAATCGCGGATGAACTGGCGGATGTGGCCGTGTATTTATTGGAGTTGGCTGATAATTTAGGGATTGATTTGTCCAAGGCAATTGAATTAAAAATGAAAAAGAATGCTCTTAAATATCCGGTTGAGAAGGCCAAGGGGAAGTATGCGAAATATAATAAGCTTTGATTCTTTATTATAATTCGGGTACATTTCAGTGATGCGTACATAATTCAGAATTAGGTACGTGTCCTCGGGAATTGTAAAGTTCCCGGCGTTTGAGGGGAAGTTGGTTAGCTAAATTAAGAAGCATTGGTTATAGATAACATGGAAATTATATTTCTTAGAAATGTATGGGTTAGAACTTTTGGCCCTCTTATTCTCATGGGGATCGCAAGCGTCTCCACGAATTGTTTAGTAGAAGTTATCCGATAATTATCCGATGATAAAATTTTAATAAAACCAAATACAAGAATCGCAGTTAAAGGTATCATATTCTCCAACCCTAAAGCGGAGGAGAATATGAGCTGGGAACGATTAACCGA
>Ga0209515_10000698_pt1 | contig 59399 bp, 63 predicted proteins | sample Subgroupgradi54m_FD_187454 | JGI IMG/M metagenome (GOLD analysis project Ga0209515, IMG submission 187454) | Subsurface groundwater microbial communities from S. Glens Falls, New York, USA - GMW60B uncontaminated upgradient, 5.4 m (SPAdes)... ... | reverse complement strand
AGCGGCGCAAAAATTTCTCACCACCAAAAAAACAATACTCGTTGGAAATCCCGTTCGTGAGGAACTCATAGAGCTGGCCGGCAGGGGAGACAAGGAAGACGCAAAAAGACGCCTTGGCTTTAATCTTCTTGAACCTCTCGTTTTAATTCTTGGTGGATCACAAGGATCGGTGCGAATAAATAATTTTGTACTACAAAATATTAAAGAGCTTACGGCTATTGGAAACATATTACATCAAGTGGGTGAGGTAAATTTGGTAGACACCGAAGAAGCTTTGGTTGGTCTAAAAAGAACCACATCCGAAGTGCTTCAGAAATATAAAACTGTTGGTTTTTTTGACGTCGCTTCGCTCGGAGCTTCGTTAGAGGCCGCAGACATTGTTCTTTCTCGCTCCGGCGCTGGATCAATATTTGAAATATCGCTATTTGGTAAGCCGTCGATACTAGTTCCTTTAGAAGGATCGGCGGGGGATCACCAGAGAAAAAATGCGTACGAATACGAAAATGTCGGCGCTTGTACGGTAATCGAAGAACCAAATCTTAGTGCAAGCATAGTAATTCAAAAAATAAAAGAAATTTTAGAAAATCGGAGCGTGAATTCTAAAATGCAACAAGCGGCAAAAATATTTGCCCGCCCCGGCGCCGCGCGTTATATCGCAGAAACAATTTTAGAGAGAGTTACTCTTATACACTAAAGCTACAACTTGAGGTGGTCTAGATCAAGTATTCTTCTTATGAATTGAAAAAAGTAGTGGTCTAATGCGTTAGACCACTAAAGAGTTTTAATATTCTATCAAGTATTGGCATGGTGGTTTAATTAATTAAAACCATTTTGCTTGTGTATTGCTTAATGCGACTTACTAAATAAACTTCAAGCCCGCCAAGATTCTGGCGGGCCCGATCTCTAGATCGTCGTCGTAGGAAAACTGTTTAGCTCTCCAACGACTCGTCTGATCTTTCTACTCCCACTACACAGGTGTTGGGTAGTTTCGCGTAAACCATATGTGCATCTTTCACATCACCGAACGCTTGCACCTCATGAAGGTTGACGAAACCTTCTCTCAAAAGTTGTTCTGTTTTTGCCCTATCGGAAAGCCTGTAAGATTCGAGTTGTACCCGAGCGGTGTAGTTGCCGCAGTGCGAACAAATGATAATATCGTATCCTTGTGTTTCTCTGATCCTTTTCTCCCCATCCACTACATCTCCGAGGAGTAAGGACCAATCCTTTTGGTTGTTCTCAAACTTCTTTCTGCACTTGGGGCACTCGGTTGGCAAAAACTTCTCCACGCACCACATCCTTCTTGTCTTGACGGTGCTCATGTTGTTTCCTCCCTGTTCCTGCGTGGGTGGTAATAAGCTGAATTAAAAATAACATGGGTAGCGATATTCTGTCAATGGCAAAGAAAACCGGTAATTTTTATGGCATAATTACTTTATGACCCCAAGCCCAAAAAAACCTGTGCGAGTGAGGTTTCCACCCTCACCAACAGGACCTATTAATCTTGGAAACGTCCGGACCGCTCTTTTTAACTGGCTTTTTGCCAAACACGAAGGAGGTGAGTTTATGCTTCGCATTGAAGACACCGACAAGACTCGGTCAGAGAAACGTTATGAAAAGGGTATTTTAGATGGCCTAAAATGGCTTGGTATCTCTTGGGACAATAAAAAAATCATCCGTCAGAGCGAGAGAATTCCACTTTACAAGAAATATCTAGAACGCCTTCTTATAAAAAACGCCGCATATTACTGTTTTTGCTCTGCCGAAGAGCTTGATCTTGAGCGGCAAGCACAGCTAAGTCAAGGGTTGCAGCCAAAATATAGCGGCAAGTGTAAACATCTACTAACCGAAGAAGTTAATAAAAACCTAGCAGAATCAAAACCAGCAGTCATCCGATTTAAAACTCCAGTAAAAGAAGGTTGGTTCCATGATATTGTGCGAGGAAAGGTACCTTACAACGGCAATTTGATTGGGGACATTATTATCGCAAAAGGCCTTGAAGAGCCTCTCTATAATTTTGCGGTTGTTATTGATGACGAAGAGATGGGGATTACGCACGTAATTCGCGGCGAAGACCATCTTTCAAATACTCCGAAGCAGATTTTTTTGATTGAAGCGCTTGGTTTTGGCATGCCAGAGTACGCACACTTGCCCCTCATTTTGGGCCCCGACCGCAAGAAGCTTTCGAAGCGGTTTCTTGATGCTTCGCTCGATGATTATATCCGCGCTGGTTACTTAAAAGATGCAATGATAAATTTCTTGGCTCTCCTTGGTTGGCATCCAAAAGAAGATAGAGAAGTGATATCAATTCCTGACATGATCAAAGAATTTACTCTTTCGCGTGTGCAAAAATCCGGAGCAGTATTTAATCCTGAAAAGTTGGACTGGTTAAACTCTTTGTATATCAAAGAGATGGGGAATAGTAAGCTTCTTTCTTTATTAAAACCGTTTATACCTGTCTCGTGGCAAAAGCAAAAGAAACTTCTTCTCAACGTTCTCGAGGTTGAAAAACCCAGACTTAAAAAACTCTCCGAGTTTGAAGAATTAGCAAAATTTTTCTTCGTCCCAGAAAATTATTCCTCAGAACTTTTAATTTGGAAAAATACAACAAAAGATGCCACAAAATCAAACCTCGAAGCGACTCTAAAAATATTGGAAAACTTAAAAAAACCTGAAGACGCCGAGGAGGCCATCGCAAGGCTGGCGAATGAGCGGGGGAGAGGTGAGGTATTTTGGCCACTTAGAGCGGCGCTTTCTGGTCGAAACGCATCGCCTGGACCAATCGAAATAATTAATATTGTTGGAGTTTCTGAAGCAAGCGCGCGAGTACAAAGCGCCATAGAAAAACTGTAATGCGTGTTATTTGGATTATTCTTATTTTGTTATTAAATTTATCGTGGTTTAACTACGGCATAGTTAACGCTCAAGAATCGCCCGTAGCAAAACCTGTAAGCGAAAGCGATACTTTAAGAAATCTTATAGACGAAAAGAGCGCTGAGCTTCAGGCTATTCAAGCTGAGCGAGAAAAAATAGAGAAAAGCATTCAAGAGACATCAAAATCTAAAACATCTCTCACAAAAGAATTGAAAACGATTGATCAAAATATTAGTCAGTTGAATCTTTCTATTAAAGCTAATCGACTCATGCTCGAAAAACTTAGCCTTGAAATAAATTCACTTGATCAAAACATAACAGGTATTCAAGATGGCATTGACTCGAAAAAAGAAACAATCGGGAAGTTGTTTGTTGAACTGCAACAAAAAGACCGCGAAAACCTATTGGTAATGATGCTCCGCAATAAAAGCCTTGCAGAGAGCGTCTCTGAGGCTCAATCAATCACTTCGGTAAATAAAGAGTTGGAGAAAAGTATAGCAGAACTAAGAGATCTTCAAGTTCAACTTTCCGGTCGTCTCTCTGAAGAAAAGGGCAAAAAAAAGTCACAAGAAATTGAAAAATTAAATCTTACAAATCGGCAAGTAATCGTACAGGATCAAAAGAGCGAAAAACAACAAGTGCTCACAGAGACAAAAAATCAGGAGAAGATCTATCAAAAAGATTTAGACGCGCTCATTAAGCGTCAGTTAGCAATTTCTGACGAGGTTGAAAAAATCGAGTCCGAGTTAAGAACAAAAATCGATCCGAATTTATTGCCAATCCCACGACCAGGCGTTCTTGCTATGCCGGTTATGGGGAATATTTCACAAAGTTATGGATACACTCAGTTTGCCAAAAACGGATATCGGGGCCACTTTCATAACGGAATTGATATTGCCGCACCACTTGGCACACCAATTTCTTCGGCTGAAGCCGGTGTCGTCATTTATGTCGGTGATCAGGATCGTTATTGCCCGCGAGGAGCGTATGGAAAATTTATTGTAATAAAACAAGACGACAATCTCACGACTCTCTACGCCCATCTTTCAAAAACAGCGATCGAGAAAGGAGCTCGTGTTGAGCAGGGGAGTTTGATCGGTTACGTTGGGCGTACTGGGTACGCAACCGGCGCACACCTGCACTTGACAGTTTATGCTGGTCCGACGTTTTATATGGGCACTAGCCGTACTTGTGGCCCAATGCCATTCGGAGGTGATCTTGACCCAAGTCAGTACCTACAATTGTAATCTTGTGAATATGAATCTTCGGAAAAGAAACAAAATTTCCTTTTTTGTTGTGACGATAATCATTTTCGGATCAATTGCGATAACACCAATCTCCCAAGCAAGTTTTTTTGATAGGGGAATATCATTACCGGAGCCGGTTCAAAAAGTGATCAATGAGATGAGCGACATTAAGGTCAATATTGACCTTGGGGGGTTCATAAACCGCCTTAAAAGCGATTTTAAGCCCAAGGAATGGGCTTCTGGGGGTAAGATTGTACAATGGTTAGAAAACGCTTGGATTCAAACGAATGCGTGGATGGAAAGTCATTTTGGTATAAGTATTCAAAAGATTGGAAGGCTTGTCGGCTCTATTTTTATCTGGATATTTGAGTTTTCAGTTGGAATTCTAAAGAAGGTATTTTCAAAAATTTAAAGAAGAGAGGGAGGTCCTATAGCGTAATGTCGCAAAAGGTATATTGTGCGACAGATACAATAAGTGAAAAACCCGCCTTTTAATGATCCCCTAAGGGATCGGCGGGTCACGTATTATTTTATGTCAAAGCTCAACTCCTTGATCACCAAACTCTCTTGAGCAAGTTGGTTTAGAGTTTTCTCGAGCTATTCGTTCAGCTTCCATTTCTGCAATCAGTTTTTGAGTCACAGGATCGCTTATATGAGTTGTTCCCCGACGAGATCCCATTCCGATGTCTTCTTCGAATATTGGTGGTATCGCTGACGCATCTGCCTTCGGATCATCGCTCTGAAACATTCTTTTCCTCTCTTTCTTTTTCTTTGGGTTTAAGGGTGGACCTGGGGCGCGCCGGAATGATTTTCCTCCGACTTTGCCAGGCGGGAACGATCTTACGGCGCTTGCACTGCCCGTTATTCCCTTTCAAGACCTAACCCTCCCCTTTCTCGAGTACCTAAACGAGAGCTTTAGAGAGAGTAGCATAACGTTCCGAGCTACGTCAATTATAAAACCTGCTTCCAAAAATCTCCGCTCACTGTTAAAATTATCACTACTTATGTTTTCTTATAAAACCGCCGAAGAATTTAAAGAACAATGCGGATATGAAATAGATGGCTTTTGGTATCCCCGCGTAACAAAGATTGTTGACATTAAGGCCAAACCGGCTCTGTATCGTTTTTATGGGAAAATGGGCAGTTTTGCCGCGGCGGAATCCGTTAAGAAAAAATCTGCAACGGAAGGCACGCTTATTCACGAAACCGTTGAAAAAATCATGACGGGCGAAAAACCTGAGATCCCTCTTTCTGTCCAGCCATCGATTCTCGCCTTCTTACAATTTATTGAGAAAAAGAATATCCATGTTGACCCGGCATACGTTGAGCACAGATTAGTAAACTACGAGCATAGGTATGCGGGAACGCTCGACGCAGTTGCCCTAATCGATGGGAAGGTTGGTATTTTGGATATTAAAACTTCTATGGAAATTTACCGTGATTATAATTTACAAACCTCTGCTTATATCGCGGCGATGAAGGATGTTGTAAAAGGCCTAGAAACTCGGTGGATCTTGCGCATTGATCAGTCGAAGCCATGCGTTAACTGCGGTGCGCGACTTCGAAGCAAGGGCGGAAGAGATCAGGTAAAAATTCAGTGGAATAATCCTTTTATGCGCGCCTGCAATCACGAATGGGGCGAGATGGAGGGCAAGATTGAACTTCAAGAGTTCCCTTACTGGGCTGATGACTTTGATGGATTCTTGGGGGCCAAGAAATTGTGGGAGTGGGAGAATACCGAGTGGCTAAAAAAAGTAGCGTATTTATAATAAATTCATGGAAAATAATTTTTTCGAGAGAGCGAAAAGAACCCTCGAGTCATCCGATGAAATTGCTAGAGAATCAATTCCGTTTCTAGATGAATTAGGTTTAACTTCCGATGAAATAAAATGGATCGGAAAAGTGAAAAAAGCATCCGAAGGAGCTACAATTGACGATCTTATAGATGATTTAAATCCAACAAACAAATCATGGAAAAAGGGAGAAGAGCGAGACCGTAGAGAAAACCCTATGACAGCTTTTGATTTGGTAAGGGTTCATTTAATGCTTTTAAGAGATCTTAAAAAGTTCGGTCCGGATTTTGTTGGTGAAAAAACCGAAAAAGAACTGGATGGTATTTTAAGTTACATAATAGCCCGAAAAGGATCAAGTTTTTTAGATGAAAAGATTAGGTATGAAATCATGAATCGTCCTATTAATCAGCGAAGCTATCGAGGATACGATGAGGCGGTTGCTAGGGCTATTGATGACTACTCTAAAGCGAAGAATGGTCTCGATAAGGCAGCTGTTTTAACCAGGCTTTTGAACATATGGCATACCGTAGGAGGTCAGAATGCGGTGTTTGGATCGTCTGGTATACATCATGGTGTGCCTAAAAAATTTAGATTGAATCCTGGGTATGAAGGCGAAGACGCCTACGATTTTTTAAATGAATTAAATAACCTCGGAAAGAAACCCGCATGAACCTCCAAAAACTTCTTAAGTTTGTAAAAATCACTGCCGAGTTTCGAGATGTCGAGCGGAGGGTTGTTTTAATGAAAGCGAAGAGAAACGAAAACGATGCAGAGCACAGTTATCAGCTCGCGATGACGGCGTGGTACATAATAAACTCAGAGAAACTCGACCTGAATAGTGACCTAGTAATAAAGTACGCTTTAATTCACGACCTAGTAGAGGTTTATGCCGGTGATACACCGATCGAGGGAGATATAGAGTGGAGAAAAAGTAAGGTAGCTCGAGAAAAAGCGGCAGAAGTTCGTTTAAACAAAGAACTCCCGGAATTCCCCGATCTTACTCATCTACTCCACACATACGAGGAGCGGAAAGATGAAGAGAGTAAGTTTGTTTATGCGTTAGATAAGATAATGCCGATGCTCCAGGTTTACTTAGAGGGTGGTTACTCCTGGAGAGTAAATAAACTCACGCTTCAAAATATAATTGACCATAAGGCAGATAAAATAACCCTCTCCCCCATCGTACAGAAATACTACGATGAGCTTATAGGTATTTTAAGGAGAGAAGAAAAAGATATTTTTGAGGGACCGATTGATAAATAAAAATGCAGGGATTTAATAAAAAAGAGTTAAAGGTTTTACGCAAACTAAATAAACCTTGGCTAATTCAAGATTATTTGGATACCATTCCGATCAATTTTGAGAAAAATGGGAAAACACTTATGTCTCCTCGCCGAGTTATGCAAACCAAAAAAGCGCATTGCTTTGAGGGTGCGATATTCGCGGCGGCGGCGCTATGGGTAAACGGCGCCCCCCCACTCTTAATGGATCTCTATACCACCAGAAACGACTCATCCCACGTCGTGGCACTTTTTAAATACGGAAATCGCTGGGGCGCGATAAGTAAGACAAACCACGCAGTGCTTAGATATCGAGATCCAGTTTATAGAAGCATTCACGAACTTGGCATGTCGTATTTTAATGAATATTTTTTAGACAATGGCCGAAAAACGCTTTTGAGCTACTCGAATCCGTTAGACTTGAGGCGTTTCGAAAAAAGAGGATGGACTACGTCAGAAAAAGATCTCTTATATATTGATGACGCTCTAAATTATATAAAGCACCATGAAATTGTGCCCACAGAAATTTCAAAAATAGTTCGTAGAGCAAGCCACGTTGAGCGAAAAGCCGGAAAAATTACTGAATGGTAAAAGACAAAACCCGCCTTGTGTGGGGTTTTTTTAAAATTGACAGGGGGGCGGGTTGGTATTATTCTTTTTTCAGATCTTCCAGTGGAGAGCTCCGGTGAATCAGATGACCATAGGAGATCTTTTTGACTTCACCTGCCTTCTCGTGGCTTCTCTGAGCGTGGGTGCGTGTATTCGGATGATTATTAAAAACGAAAAAGAAACACCCACTCTCCTTCCTTATCTCCGTAAACTATTAAATAAAACGACTGCGTAAAGTAGTCGTTTTGCTTTTAAAGTTAAACCCCACGTAAGGTGGGGTTTCTAGTTTACTAATTTACTTCCTCAATTCTCACTAGTTTCAACCACTCCTCGTTCTGAATCGCGAAAAGACCGAACTCATGAGAATCAATTTCGTCGTAGTCTAAGTAGTATTGAGTTCCATTAATAAATAGGTCTAGCTTGCTTTTAAGACTAAAAAGATAGTTGGGCTTCTTAGCTATCAAGAGCGTACTAACGCTGAAAAGTATTCCACAAAACAAAGACGCGTACGCAAGAGCGACTAATCCATTCCAAAAAAGAATCACGGAAATAACTCCGAAGATCATCGCTACAAGATAATATAAGCCACGAGGCCCCAGAACGAAGCTTAATATACGAGATATTGAACTCAAGGCCTTTTTCTTTAACTTTGTTTTTCTATTATCAACTTTAGGGTCAATTGACTCTTGAAGCCAGTGCCGCAACTCATGAGCAAGAATATACGCAAACCATTTCTTTGGTGGTTGAAAATTAAATCTTTTGAAACGTGACCCTTTTAGTTCGCAATCCATACAATCCAAAATTGAGCTCGCGGAAATCTGAACTTCTTGTCTCGTAAGATAATAAATACCTGAACAAACATGGATCATTTCGGTGCCCCACACGCCCCTACGTTCAAGTACAATTTCTTTAAGTATTTGAATTTTCGAAAGATCGATGAAAGAAATTCTTGCAAGAATACTCTCTCGATGTGCGGTATTTTCAAATTGAAGAACAAGTCTTTTTAGAATCTCCCCCACTCTAGCGATATCAATGGTAAAACGGTAGCCTTCGTGAACTAACGTGGCTGTCTTTTGAACCTTTCTTACCAATGAGATCGGAGGCAACGTACTCACCCTTTTACTAAAATCTTCGGTAACGAACAGAAATTCGTCCCCCACTGGAGCTTCTCCTTGTTAAGTTAACTAAGCAAAATTTTACAATAAGGAAATAAGACTTGTCAATGATAATAAATTATGTTAGTGTTGAAAAGGCAGATCAAGCGATAGCTCTTCGGCTTTTGTCGGAGAGAGGAAAGTCCGGACACTTCTTCATTTCGGTGAAGAACATACAGGTTAAAAGCCTGCCGTCGTAAGACGAGAGGTGCGAGCAGTGACGCTTCGGTCCGAAAGGGTCGAAGAAGCCCAATCCCAAGCTAGGTGGCTTAATCTCACTATAGGGATAAGAAAGTGAGAATGAAACGGCTAAATTCCTTATGGAGTGCAAGACCGTACTTCTATGAGTAAAATCATAGATTTGAGTCGCTCGAGCTTCTGGAGTAATCCGAGGCCCAGATGAATTATCGCTAAACCGCCTTTGTTAAAACTTTGGCGGACTAGACAGAATCCGGCTTATGATTTGCTAAAACACCCCTGTAATGGGGGTGTTTTTGATTAACGTAAAAGCACATCAAATGCGATATCTTCTGGTGTGAGTCTTAGCTTATAAGGCTCTCCACGCGGTTCAGCTCCAACATCTCCCCTGCCAAACCTTACAATCCGATATCTGATCTCAATATCAAAAACTGAAGGGTAAACTTCGGAACCGTCTTCCGCTCTGCGCACCTCGCCTTCCCAGTGAAGCAACATGAGTTCACTTGCGCCTCTCCGGATTATTACTTCGCAATCCTTGAGATCGGAATACCTCGGAAGTGGGCACTGGAGTCTTTCCTCATGTCTTGAACTAATCTTAGCAACAATTGAGAAGCCGGTATTATTTTCTATTCTTATTTCAACCGGAAACCACTTTCTTGAAACGTTATTATTTTTTAGAAATGGTAGCGAAACACATCCCGTAAGAAGAACCAAAGAAACAGTGAGGAATCTTTTCATTCCCCTTTTCCTTTAAGAATCTACGTATACTGTAGCAACTTTAAGCCCTTTTGAGAACTGGGGCTACAGAAGCGTATCCAGAGCTCGATTTACTAATTTATCCGCTTCCTTATTTTCCTCTCGCCTTATCGCCACAAACCTTACTTCTTTAAACTCTTGTCTTAAATTCCAAACATCGATAAAAAGGGGCTTTAGGGCCTCTTCTTTAATTTGGTACTTACCGTTTTGCTGACTGACCACAAGTTCACTGTCCGATCTTACTTCCACCTCTGTTTTAACGGCTTCGTCTCCACCTAAAAGAGCTTTAGCTTTTTTTAGACCAAAAATTACAGCTTTATATTCGGCAATGTTATTAGTAGCGTCTCCGATTTGTTCGGAATATTCTTTCAAATCTCCATCCGGCTTCTTAATCACAACGCCGATAGCGGCCTCACCTGGGTTTCCTCTCGCTCCCCCGTCGGTGTATATAATCAATTTTTTATGCATTAAGGTTTCCCAAATACTTCCATGGAAGTTTTTTATTATTGTTCATTCGAAACCCCGAAGAAGCCTTATGTCCTCCACCACCAAATCGAGCCGCAAGCTTTGAAACATCAACCTTTCCATTTGAACGCAGAGAAAAAGTTCGAATTCCCCGTTTTTGACGCCATACAATTGCGATCGGAGGCATCTTTTTTTGTATCAAGTTACCTAATTGCGACTCAAAAATTGGAGAGTTGATCGCTAACGTTTTATAACCAAGAAATTCGACGATTTCGGCATTCTTCATTAAAGTGTCGAGAAGTTTATCCTCATATCCAAGAATAATCTTTCCCTTTTCGATCATCTTCTTAGTGCGCTTGAGATCTTCAAAAGCAGGGATTACTGAACTCCATGTTTTAAAATCAAAAGACAAAAGATCCATAAAAGCCCCTATCGTTTTAGTGTGGGGTAATTTATATTTCCATAAATCCCAATCTTCAATATGCCTAAAAAGGCGAGGTATTTTTTTACTCGGGTGAAAATATTTCCACGCAAGAACTGAACCGGAATGCTTTAGATCGAATAGATGACTTGAAGCGAAATGTACGTTATTTTTATTGCTTTGATGATGATCTATTACGACAATATTGTGACCGGCCTTTTTAAGCTTAGCCAAGTCGGGTTTATTAAGAGAGCTATCTAATACGTATATTGTTTTACTTTTAATTATTTTTTCTGGAAGCGCGCTTGGCTCAATAGCGATATATTCAGCCTTATTCCCAAATTTTTTCCACGCAGCCCACGCCGCACCAAATCCATCAGTGCAATTTTTGTGATATAGAACAGTTATATTTTTCATCCCGTTAGAAATAGGAAACCTTCCCGCTTCGCCAGAGCTTCAGCGAGGCGAGTGGTTTCCGTGTAATCCAAGAAAAGACCTTTATAATTAGTTTATTACTGTTTAGTAGCTTATGCATATAAAATAGATGGGTAATCTCTAACGGGATTCATCCCGTGTTTTTGTTAATAGTTTAGCTTTATTTAAGCGCCTCAATGCCAGGCAGTTTTTTGCCTGCTAGGTAATCAAGCATGGCGCCGCCTCCTGTCGAAACAAATTTTATCTTATTAAGTAACTTTAGCTTAGCGAGGAGCGTCACCGTCTCTCCGCCTCCCACAATACTTATGGCTTTTGAAGATATGATCGCGCGAGCAATTTTTTCTGATCCTTTTGAAAATTGCTTTTTTTCGAACTCACCAAGCGGACCACTCCATAAAACCATTTTTGAAGATTTAATTATTTTGGAAAACTTTTCTGCGGTGTAAGGCCCAATATCTAGAATTTTTCCTCCCTTCTCGCGCGAATCAGCCGGGAGAACAACATTTTCGTTTCGAAGCATCCGCAAGGCAAGAGTTAGAATCTTAGGGTCATATACTGAATTTCCAATTGGTAATCCCGCCGCCTTAAAAAAGGTGTTTGCTGGCCCACCGCCCAAGAGGATCCAATCGGCTCTTTTCGAAAAATATTCTAGCACCCCGACCTTATCAGAAGTTTTGGCACCCCCGACAATAAGCGTAAATGGTTTTTTTGCAATTTCTTTTATTTTATTTAAATTAAATATTTCTTTCTCAAGTTGTAAACCCACAAAAGAAGGTAAAAATTTTGTGATCGCAACAACCGAAGCGTTTCTCCTGTGAGAAACCGCAAAGGCATCATTTACATAATAATCTCCAAGCGTCGCAAGAGCTTTTGCAAACGCGGGATCATTTTTTTCCTCGCCCGCAAAAAAACGTAGATTCTCTAAAAGGATTGCTCTTGTATTAGTTTTTTTGAGCGTTTTTCTTATCGCTCCTACGCGATAAGCGGCAATAAATTCAATGTCGTGGCATAGTCGCTTGGCAAGAATTAACGCAAAAGCGCCGAGGCTAAAATCGCGAAAGCTCTTATTCCTATGCGCGGCTTGAGGACGTCCTCGATGACTCATGAGCACCACTCGCGCCCCAGCCTTGAGGAGATATTCAATGGTGGGTATAACCGCATCAAGTCGAAATAAACTCGCTTCGTCTCGCGTATTTTCTATATTTAAATCCACGCGCAGTAGTACTGTTTTACCCTTAAACTGCCTAGGGTTTGTTTTGCTAAGATATTTCATTAATAGACTTAATTATAGTGTAAAATTAAAATATCGCTATGAAAAATATCATTGTGCTAGGAGCCGGCTTTGGAGGACTACGAACTGCGATAGATATTGATCGCGGCCTCAAGTCGTCGGGCATCTCGGAATATCGAGTAATCCTCATTGACCAGCTTCGTAATCACACATTCACTCCCCTTCTCTATGAGGTCGCAACGGCACACTCAAAATACTTTAGTCGAGAGATTTTAGAAAACCTTGTTAGCTACCCCATAGATAGACTTATCCAAAATACTTCAATTAAGTTTCGGCAGGATGAAATAGTGGGCATTGATCTTCATGATTTTGGTATCCGAACAAAATCGGGACCATTGCCTTTTGAGTATCTCGTGCTCGCTCTCGGCGCCGAAGTTATCCATTTTGGAATTCCCGGACTTAAGGAAAATGCGTTTCACCTAAAAACATTTGAAGATGCGTTTGCAATTCGAGCTCGCGTTGAGACATTAAGGAAAAGGAGTACGCCAAGTCAGATTATTATTGGCGGGGGCGGATCTACCGGAGTGGAACTTGCAGCGGAAATGGCACGGCTAACGAAAAGAGAAAGAAAAATGATCGAACTCCTTGTTCTTGAAGCAACGCCCACGCTTCTCCCCGGCTTTGATAGCCGAGTAGTAAAAAAGATACACGCACGACTACTACGCCTGGGTGTAAAAATTATGACAGGAAACCCCGTAGCTTCTCTTTCTTTTAAAGAAGTTACTTTGAAGAATGGGGTTGTATTACCTCATGATTTTTTTATTTGGACGGGCGGCGTTGGCGCAAGTAATTTAACTCAACACCTTGCTATTCATCTACAAAAGGGCGAGAAAAATAGACTTGAGATAGCGGCCGACCTGACGTGCAAACCACAAGATTTAAATTCAAAAACACCCGGATTTGTATATGCGATTGGAGATATTGCTTGTATTTTAAATCCAGAATCAAATCGCATGGTCCCATTAGTCGCACGCGCTGCTATCGAACAGGGCAGGGTTGCTGCAAAAAATATCGTCGAGAAAATAAAAATGACAGGGGGAGTTACTTCTAGCGCTAAAAAATTCTTATATAGACCGCTCGAATACCCTTATGTAATTCCTGCGGGTGGTAAGTTTGCGGTATGTAAGATAGGCCCCTTCATTATTTCGGGGTTTTTCGGCTGGGTTATAAAAAATTTCGTAGAGCTTAATTATTTCCGAGGAATTATGTCCTTGTGGCAAACTAAAAAACTTTGGTTAAAAATAGTTAGAGTGTTTAGCGCAAATGATTAAACCTCACCATCACAACGTCATGCGCGATCTCGGGATTGTTGCGATAAGCATTGTTATTGCAATACTTATCATTCGCCTAGGAATCGTAAGTCAAATTTTTACCGCGACAAAAAGCTCTGAAATAATTGGAAGTTTTATTGCTGGATTATTTTTTACGTCAGTTTTCACAACAGTCCCTGCAACTATTGTTTTGGGTCAACTCGCTTTGGTAAACTCATTGTGGCCACTGGCTTTTTTTGGGGCGCTCGGCTCGATGTGCGGAGATTTCGTAATATTTCGCTTTGTAAAAACCGACCTTTCTGAAGATATTGCATATATCGTAAGCCAAACTCACATTAGGCAAAAAATTAAACATATTTTTAAGCGGAGGGTGTTCAGATGGTTTATTCCATTGATAGGCGCTTTGATTATAGTCTCTCCACTGCCGGACGAACTAGGAATCGCTCTTATGAGTATGGCAAAAATAAAAACAAAATTTTTCTTCCCGATATCTTTTGTGATGAATTTTTTAGGAATCCTTATAATCGGTCTTGTGGCAAAGAGCATTTTGAATTAAACTTGAGGAAGTTCTTATAGCGAGAGGTTAATGCGAGAGCTTGGTGGGTGGTGGAAAGTTATTGTCATTTTGACAGGAGGACCAATTTTCATAATTGAACTTAATAACGGCATACTTCATGTAAATCACGTGCCTTTTGCCGTGATAGCGGTAATACTTAATTTTACCGATGGATTATCTACCTGGTATTACCTTCGGAGATTCGGAGTTGAGTATGAAAATAATCTTGTGGCGCGGTGGATGATTATGAAAAGTCCGGTGGGAGCGTATTTTTTTAAATTCGTAATCATTTCGGCATACCTGGTCTTTTTTGCCTTGAAGCTTTCGATAGGAATGACTATCGGATTTAGCGCCGCTCTCTTATTTGCAACAATGAATAACCTTCATGCTATTTCAAAGGGGAAAACAAGAATTCCTCTCCATAACTACGAAAAGCGGCCATAAGCCGCTTTTATCTTTGTATAAAGTGATTGGCTCGCTCCGATGAATTGGAGCGGGCCGGTCGCGATTAAGACGCTGCTCTAATGTATTAGCATGAAGGTCAAATAAAAACACCAATTGCGAAGAGTGAATTCCAGGCGAAACTTACTTTCCCCTCGTCCGAAGACGAAAGTATCATGGGTTCACAAAGCTTTTACTTCTGTGTTCGGAATGGGAACAGGTAGGTCACTTTGTAACTAATCACCTAGAAATCACTACCAACAATTGGTGTGGGAGTATACATAACACAAACCAGCTTTTTGAGATAGAAATGTCGTAAGTTTATTAGTACTCCTCGGCTAAACACATTACTGTGCGTACACCTAGAGCCTATCAACCTGGTAGTCTTCCAGGAACTTATAGTATCTAATCTTGGGAGAGGCTTCGCGCTTAGATGCTTTCAGCGCTTATCCCGTCCGAACATAGCTACCTGGCGATTCAGTTGGTACCAAAGCCAGTAGACCAGAGGTTCGTTCAACCCGGTCCTCTCGTACTAGGGTCGACTTCCCTCAAATACTCACGCTGACAGTAGATAGAGACCAACCTGTCTCACGCATGATTCTCAACGATTACTCGTTGCATTGGACTATAGCTTCTTCCTTTTCATAGTAGGAAGGTCGATGTTTAGTCTCTACGGGTCTACTCTAAAAAATAGTTCCCTCGGTATTGCCCAATTTTAATTGGGTTTCACCGATATTAATCGACTTCATCATATTACATTACTGTAATAGACCGCCGCGATCGATTGATCACTGCTATACTTTTTTTCAAAGACGAAAATTCCCTCAATAGTGATTCAGACTGTTAAACAGTCAATGATCACTCACAAAAATTTTTACACTAAACATTTTCTCTCGAATTAGACCATTAATTGCTTAACGGTCTGAACCCAGCTCACGTACCACTTTAAATGGCGAACAGCCATACCCTTGGGAGCTTCTCCACCCCCGGGATGTGGTGAGCCGACATCGAGGTGCCGAGCGGAGTCGTCGATAGGGACTCTCGGACTCCACTAGCCTGTTATCCCCGGAGTAACTTTTATCCGTTATCTCCTACCTTTCTATAAAGAATAGTCGGGTCGCTAAACCCTGCTTTCGCATCTGCGCGGCTCGTCGGCCTTGCAGTTAAGCTGGCTTGTGCTTTTACACGTCCAGCGCGATTTCCATCCGCGCTAAGCCAACCTTAATGGGCTCCTCCATTACTCTTTAGGAGGATTCGGCCCCAGAAAAACTGCCCACCAGGCACTGTCCCCAAACGTTTTTGCCGTTCGGGTTAGCCATTAATATTTTAGAGATGGATGTTTCATTGTCGCCTCCACACCATCCGAAAACGGCGCTTCAAAGGCTCTCCACTACGCTACGCATTAAAACATTAATGACAATACCAAGTTACAGTAAAGCTTCCGGGGTCTTTTCGTCTTACTGCCAGTAACCCGCGTCTTCACGGGTATCGCATTTTCATCGGGCTCCTCGTTGAGACAGTTCTCCAGTCGTTACGCCTTTCATGCGCTCCGGAACTTACCCGGAAAGGAATTGCGCTACTTTAACACGGTTATAGTTACCGCGGACATTGACGAGGGCTTCGGGCAGTGAGTAATACCCTTGCGGATACCACCCCCACCGTTAACCTTCTCGCATCGGTCAGGCGTCACCCCCTATACATCCTCTTACGAGTTCGCAGGGAGCTGTGTTTTTGATAAACAGTCGCCAGAGAAACTTTAGCTGCGATCCATCTTGCGATGGACGGGGCTTATCCCGAAGTTACGCCCAGCTTTTTTGCCGAGTTCCTTAACGAGGAATCACCCGTTCACCTTAGGCTACTCGCCTCATCCACCAGTGGCGGTTTACGGTACGGATTCCATATTTTTAACCTTAGAAGTTTTTCTCGGAAATGAGCTCGATCGACTTGATGAGGAAAACCTCAACTTGCCCCTACTCTGATGCTTGTAATTGAATACAAGAGCGCCGGATTTACCAGACGCTCGCACTCGATCAGGGATGCCAAACCATTAAGACATTCGATCTACTTCATTTCGTCCCTCCATCGAAAAACATGGAAGGGCTGGAATATTAACCAGCAATCCATCAGCTACGGTTTTCACCATTGCCTTAGGGTCGCCTAACCCTCCGTCGATATTCGTTGCGGAGGAAACCTTGGATTTGCGGTGTTCCGAATTTTCATCGGAATTGCGATTACTCATGCCAACATTCTCCCTTCTTAACGCTCCACTCCGACTCCCGTCGTAAGCTTCACTGCATTAAGAATGCTCTCCTACCACTCTATGCCAGTAAAGGCATAAAATCCGCGTCTTCGGTACCAAGCTTTAGCCCCGGTAAATTTTCGGCGCTATTACCCTCGAATAGTGAGTTGTTACACACTCTTTAAAGGATGGCTACCTCTAAGCCAACCTCCTATCTGTCTATGGATAATAACCACCTTTCACACTTAGCTTGGATTTGGGGACCTTAGACGGCGGTCTGGGCTCTTCCCCTCGCGACCATGGAGCTTAGCCCCCACAGTCTGACTCCCGAGCTTTTACCTTCTGGTATTCGGAGTTTGATTGATTGTCCGAGCTTTCGCCCTGTGACGATCATCCAGTGCTCTACCCCCAAAAGGAAACACTCGAGGCTATTCCTAAAAATATTTCGGAGAGAACCAGCTATTACCAAACTCGATTAGCTTTTCACTCCTTACCTCAACTCATCCGAGAGTTTTGAACAACTCACCGGTGCGGCCCTCCATCCCGCTTTCGCGGAACTTCAGCCTGGCCAAGGTAAGCTCGTCTGGTTTCGGGTCTTAAACAAACTGCTAATAAACCTAACCAAAAGTGACCAACATTGATCACTATTGGTTAGAAATATAACGCGCTTTTAACACTCGCTTTCGCTACGCCTCCTCTGCCATAAGCAGGTTAGACTTTGCAGTATATATAAACTCGTTGGCTCATTCTTCAATAGGCACAGCGTCACTCGCGCACAGCGCGCAACCAATAACTTACAACAGATGACTAATAACTTTTTAAAAGTTTTTAGTTGTGAGTAGTTTGTTATGAGTTGTGTGCTATGCACAGGCTCCGCTTCCTTGTAAGTAGATGGTTTCAGGTACTATTTCATCGCCCTCGCCGGGCTGCTTTTCACCTTTCCCTCACGGTACTAGTTCACTATCGATCACTAAATATATTTAGCCTTAGGAGATAGTACTCCCAGATTCCCTCGTGGTTTTTTGGCCTCGAGGTACTCAAGATTAATTCTGCATCTTGCGACACAAAACAGAAACCTAAATAGTTGGAGAGCTTTCGCTTACAGGGCTATCACCTGCTATGGCTCCACTTTCCAGTGAATTCAGCTAGCCAACCAATTTTTGACTATTCTCTCAAGTTCAAAGCTTTTGAAACTCGAAAACGATTCCTATCTTACAACCCCTACCTCCCTTTTCTCTCCAAAAAGAGAGAAAAGAAAATTAGGTTTGGGCTCCTCCCTTTTCGCTCGCCGCTACTTGGGGAATAATTTTTATTTTTTGCTCCTCCGGGTACTGAAATGTTTTACTTCCCCGGGTACGCTCTCTCGCTTGCGCGAAAGTTACTGTGGTTCACACAGTAGGGTTTCCCCATTCGGAAATCTTCGGATCATAGATTGCTAAGCATCTCCCCGAAGCTTATCGCAGCCACGCCACGTCCTTCATCGCTATTTAGTGTCAAGGCATCCACCATCTACCCTTAATTTGACATTTCTACCTCAAAAAACTGATTTGTTTTTTTGATATCACTCAAGAATGCGATCCCTAGAGTGCAACCAAAAAAATGTATACTTGTAATTACTTTTAAGTTTTCAAAATACACACAAATCAATATTTCGGCATTGCAGAGAGTCATTTTAATAACCTCGAGGTTATTAAAATTAAAATCCGCCGAGCGGCGGATAAACCACATGCCAAAAACTAAGCGTTTTAGCTCTGCGGGCTCCCGCCTTGGTATGTTGAAATAACTTGCATTCGTGTAAGGAAATTGTAGCAAAAGCGTTAAACCTGTCAATATCCACACGGAGGCAAAAAAAGACCGATTTTATAGGTCTTTTTTACTCTCTTTTTTTGCGTTTTTCAGTTATTGATCACAAGCGGCACAAATGAGAATCCGAAAAATTCTTTTTTTTCAAATTCTGTAGCAGAAATTTTGTGTAACAAGACGATGCTCTTGTTTAGTGGGGCAACGATGCGCCCGCCAACTCGAGTCTCACTCTTCCACGCTTCTGGAATTCGATCTGCCACAGCAGCAGCAATAATTTTATCAAACGGCGCTTCGTCTGGCATCTCTTGCGATGCATCGCCTAAAATAACTTTCACGGAACCGCTTTCGATAAATCCGTATTTCTTAATATTGTTCTCCGCAAAATCCTTTAACTCTTGGATTCGTTCAACCGCAATTACCTTACCACCCTGAGACTCCTCGTCATTTCCACCCTGCCCCTTGCTTACAATATGCGCAAGTAGCGCCGCGGCCCAGCCTGAGCCAGCGCCAACATCAAGAATTTTATCCCCTGGCTTTAGGTCTAAAAGCTCGAGCATAAACGCAACGGTAAGTGGTTGAGAAATAGTTTGGCCATATCCAATTGAGAGTGCTTGATTCAAATATGCAAACTGTTTTATTTCTTCTGGCACGAAATCCTTTCTATCAATAGCCAAAAACGCTTTTATGATCCCAGGGGTTTTTAAATATCCTTCGTGAACGAGTTCTTTTACAAGAGATTCTTTACTCATTGGTTAAAATTATACGCTCTCGCCTCAAAAAAGAAAAAACCGAGCGTGATGCTCGGTTCATTAATTGAATTATGCAGAAACTTTTTTAGGAGAAACATCAGATCTTGCGCCGATTGCTCTTTCGATCCCCATTGAGATACCGACCCCCGTGATACTGCCAATTGCAGCCCCCAACGCATATGGAATATAGAGAAGGAGCGACCACTGCTGAGTATGAATCTGGTGAAATGTGAGAAACCATACACCATTACTGAAAATTGAAGCGATGGCGTGATAGGTCACACTACTTCTCTGTCGCGAACGACTTACCACTGAAAATGCGACTTGCTGACCTGCGGCAATAGCGGCAAGGCCAAGCACAAAAATTGCATTACCTTGCGTTCTATCTGTAAAAACGGCAAGTAGGACCAGTAGTATCGCCACAGCATTCCAAGGGATGAAATTCGCCTTGCTCGAAGTAAGATGGGCATCGGCAGACGCACCAATTGCAGCTTCAATTTTTTCGGAAAGTTTTTGTCCGAAAAGGCTTCCGCAAATAGATCCAAAGCAATACGCCGGGAAAAGTGTCATCGCCATTCCATTCAAAGAAAGATTCCTGTAAAGCAGATACCATGTCAGGCTCTGCGACACAGAAACTACAATGTGATAGATTACATTGTCGGAATTGCGTGAACGCCTTAGAAGTGAAAATAGAGATTCGTTCAAGAATAAAAAACCAGCAATTTTGAGTGAAACCCAAATATCGTTTGCAGAATAAGCGAACCAGATTGCAAGTGATCCTAAAAATACTAGCAAGACTTTCTTTGCGAGGAATGATCTTGTCGATGGTTTGGCCTTGGTATCGGTCGTGATTCCAAATCGCTCTTCCACTCTCTGCGAAAACTTAGCGCCCGTAAGACTTCCTAAAACCGTCGCAAGCGTATAGGGAATCAATAAGACGAGCGTTAGATTGTTTGTTACGAGACGATTCAAAACTGAATAAAAAAGAATATTGCTTAAAAGAACCGTAAAGCCGTGGTAGAGCGCGCTATTTCTTACGCCGGAACGGCTTACAAGCGAGTAGCTCGTATTCGAAAGATATGAAAGCGTCATAAACGTTAGAATGCTAAATACCGTGAACTGATGCATGGCTCTTCTCCTTTGGTTCTAAAGTTTCTGAATAAAATACTATCATCAATCGCGTTTTAAAGTAAAGAAAAAACCCTGACCGAAGTCAGGGTTTGTTAGTAGTTCCTAGAGACCAGCAGGGTTCGGAAGTAACGAACGCCAGTCAATCTTCCAAGGAGCTTTCATATACTGCCGAATAAACACGTGGGATATGGGGATCATTCTCACAGGACCAGCACCAGGTCCTTCAACCGGCATACACACGATGAGGCCACCGAGGTTTGCCTTAGAGAAACCCCAATCATCACCATAAGAATCGCCATGAGTTCCACATCCAGAATTGAAGACTTGCTTATTCGGAGCAAATACTCCGGCGTAGCGATGTTGATCTCCAACAAGAGTGATGAAGTTTCTTCCGTTAAAAATAAATCCATAATCTCCACGCTCGGCAAGATTCTTCACCGCTCTCGCAAGCGGATCACCATCTTGACCAGACTTTCTGGTAGGATCGTGGCGCAAATGAAGACCCCACTCATAGCCACCAGGAACAGAAACGAGTCCATATCCCGAAGCAACGGGGCCAAAAAGCGGAGAACGCACGAGGCGTCTCATCTCTTCTCTTGTAAACGGACAGTCTTTTTCGGCAAGGATCGAGAGGAGGCAGATGCGAGCAAAGAACCAACCTTCGGTAACAGTGCCTTCAGTCGTGCTCTCACCGTGATTACCGTCAAAGATATTGATTCTACCTAGATCTCTACGATCTTGAGCGCTTGCATCACCAGAAAGAACCTGGCTAATGCCACGCATTATGATTTTAGCGACCTCACCACTCTTCAGAATTTCAAGAAAGAATCGCGTGCGCCTTTCAATAGAATGATCGGCAAAGTCTTCCATTTGTTGCTGATACCAGTGTTCACCGCGAAGTCGAATCTGAAAATTGAGACGACTAAACATTTTACGCGCTCTTTCTTTAAGTTCGTTACCCGAGAGGTCACCGGATTCCATTCTGCGAACAATTTCTGCAGATTCCGTTTCGAGAACACCCATTGATTCATGCTGAGGATGACGATTACGTTCGGTTTGGAAATGTCTTCCTTGCGTACTGTCGCCCAAGCTCGTAAAGATGTGGAATGGAAGAGGGTTGCCCTTCTCCACAAACTCACGCATGAAAATCTCAGCTGAAGCAACCTCCATGGGAAGCATTTGCTTAGTACGATTATCGTACACATACTCTTTAGCGGCGTTACCGGTATGCTGGTCGCCCTCAACATAAATCACAATTTCTTTTGGCGAACCGGAACGCGTATGCGTCTTGGGATTCCGCTGAGTAAACATGGGTACGGGCAAAGGATGAGAATCCCATATACCGTCGGTAAGGCCGAGAATGAACGCTCCGGGCTCAAAACTACCACTAGATATAAGCCGCTCAACAGAAGATGCTTTGCGAAGTAATTCATTCTTTGCCTGTCGGATATAATCGCGATCAATCAAAACCGGCAACTGCCAGACTTGTACCTGATCGGTTTCGATACCCCTCATACACTCACGCGCACTCCACCGCGCATTCAAGTTGTATGCGCCAGCACCGATAATCACATCCGGCAATGTACCGTCGAGGTCACGCTGACCAACGGACTTAATAAGATGGGTAATATCGACTTCTGTAGGGTGGTCATGATCCGCCTGAACCATATCGATCTTCTTACCGCCAACATCGTACATAATCGCGCCCTGCCCGATGAATCTAGAATTCGGAATTGCTTTCTCGTACCAAGAGACAAGCAACGTACGGATAATTGGAACAAAGCGTCTGTGATCTTCACCGTCAATATTCGTGTTAGCAGACTTACGTTTTTCAAGCCGAAGTAGTCTATTAACTTCTTCTCTTAAGTGTTTCGTCTCTTGAGTTTCCACACCATCATTTTTCTTCAACACATACCTAAGTTCAGCCTCAGCATCCTTTCGCGCTGATCTCGCTTCAAGTTCCATAACAGTCTTAAGATAGCGAAGATGCTCATGAGCAGCGTTTTCGATCATGTCTTCTTCGGGGCGACCGAAACTAAAAAATACTGGTCCCTCAAAGATAGGTGAGCCGTCTTTGTGTGTCATCACCTTACGCCATCCACCAAACGCATTCATGATTCTTTCTCGAAGAGTTACGAAACTGATTCGATCCGGAGGAAGTCTCTTCCGAATATCGACAGCTTCGCTTCTATATTCAGGATCAAGAACACTGGATTCAAAATCAAGTCCCTGATAAAGTGCGCGATGTGTAGTAAGCTGTCCCGCACTCTTCTTGTTATCAGTCCACATAAGTCCGGCCGTAATAATGATCGCGTCCGCATTGATTCTCTTCGCATGACGCAAAGTGTTCCGCAACACATTTTCATCAAGAACGCGGTTATATTCAAGACCGAGATGAGGACCGTTAATGATTATCACCCGGAAATTGCTTCTATTCTTTACTTCAATCTTAAACGGGTTCAGAAGAGTATAATTACGTAACTTAAGAACACCGTCTTTTTGCACACGCTCGACTTCAGCGTCGGTCGCAATTCGTCCTATGCCGGCTTCAAAAAGAGTACTCTTCTTGTCTGATCCACCAGGAGTAACGCCACGAAGACTTTTCATTTTCACATCAATAATATCCTTCGGGAGGTGTTCTAGTTGACGATACACGGGCGCAAGATCGCTTCCTTCACGCACGAACCTCTTCAGAAGTTCTAACTCCTCTTTTGCCCAAATAAGTTCGTCGAGACGAGAAAGAAGTCGCTTTTTGGAAAGTTTTAAATTTACATCAGAAGAAGCGAGTTCTTTGTTGATAACCTTAAGAAGCGAATCAATCCCTTTCTTCAGCAAGCCTTCCCTAATGAGTTCTATTACTCGCAAAGCAAGCGTAGGGTTCAAATCCCAAACAGTTTTTCGCGAAGACATATTTTCTCCTTTTCAAGTTGTGAAGCTTCTGCGTTTATCTTATAAGAAAAGACCTCTTGCTTACAAGAGGTCTCCGCCTTATCCCCACGCCCATGCGTGGGTGTGGGGATTTACAAAATCACCAAAAAATTGTTTTTTACAAACCGTAGAGATTATTTTTTTGGCTGACCTTCGTAGAAACCCGCCGGAGTCTGCAACCGAAGCCTTCCCCGTTGCATCTCTCCAATCGTTGTTGCGTTTGCATAACTCATCGAAGACCTTAGATTTTCCATAAGATTATTCACAACAGTCTTGACGCTCTGCCCTTTGTAAGGAATTTTACGGGTTACGCCTTCCGGAGCTCTTACTCTATCAAGATTGCCTTCTCCAATTCTTGCGAGTTGTGTATCGATCCCGGCCGATCCTCTATATACTTTAAAAATCTCGTGAGCGTCGTAGATTAATTCGCCTGGAGTTTCTTCTGTGCCGCCAAGCATTCCTCCGAGCATTACAGAATCCGCCCCGGCAACAATTGCTTTCGCCAAATCCCCACCTTCCTTAACACCACCGTCCGCTATTACCGTAACTCCAAGCTCACGAGCAACCGCAACGCACTCGGCAATCGCTGATAGTTGCGGCGTACCAATACCTGTTTCCGTGCGCGTCTTACATGCCGAGCCTGGTCCTATACCGACTTTTACACAATCCGCGCCGGCTTCGGCAAGCGTGATGCACCCTTCAGGATTATCAACGTTTCCAGCAATGATGGGTAGATTTGGAAAATGGGTGCGAATGTCTCGAATTACATCTTCGGGCCACTCGGCATTCCCACGCGCAGTGTCAACTAGAATTGCATCAGCGCCTGCATTTACGAGCGCAACTGTTTCCTCAAGCACTCTCCCAGAAATTCCAACCGAGGCACCAACAATAAGTCTTCCACGCCGATCTCGCGCCGCAGAAGGGTACATGTATTTTTTTAAAATATCTTGAGTGGTAATAAGCCCTACTGGTTCGCCAACCTCGTTTACAATCGGAAGTTTCTCAAGTTTTTCTCTTTCTAAAATTCGAGTCGCTTCTTCTGCCGAAATGCCGGGACGGGCAGTTACAAGTGGCATTGGTGTCATAATATCTTTAACTTCTAAAAATTTTATTCTTTCCGTAGATTCGTGACGCACAAATCGAATATCTCGATTCGTCACAATTCCAACAAGATGGTTGCGATCGTTTACGACAAGCACTCCCGCGCCACGTGGAAATCTGTTTAAAAACTCGTGAAGGGTTGTTGATTCGTGAACTCTCCACGGCCCATCAATCACTTCGTTATCGGCTCGTTTAACTCGCTTAATTTCCTCAACGCGACGCTCGATCGGTAAAAACTGGTGAATAAATCCGCATCCACCGAGGCGCGCTAACGTAATCGCCATTTGAGATTCGGTCACGTCCGCCATATTAGCCGAGACAATTGGAATATTGAGCGTCAGGTTGCGAGCAAGACGCGTCCCTAAGTGATTTATATCGGAACGCTTCCGAACGCGACTCTTCCGGTCAACGATGAATACGTCCGCGAAAGCAAGAGCGGTCTTGAGGGGTAGCCCCTTCGCTTTTAGATAGCGGTTTACGATATCTCCAATTTTTTTATGATCTATTTGAGGCATAAATAATATCTCCTAAGCCACGTGAAATTATAACTCTCCGCACAATAAATACAAAGCCGACCTCTGGGGGTCGGTTTTGGTTCTAATTTGCATTTGCATCAGCGTGTTAAAGCTTAAAAAAGAAGACTGGGACACAAGCCACAAGTACAGCAACAATTTGAATTGTCAGAACAACAAGCGCTTGCGTGGGTTTTTCCGGCAACCACTTAACCGCGAAAAAAGCCACCATCAGTGCTTCTAACATCAGCCAAATCTGAAATAGATGCGCGCCCGTTCCCTCATCAGGCTGGCGCGCGGGAGCACCAATAGTTGCAAAACTAATAACCCATGCCATCACTAAGATCGATGACAGCGCTATTGGAGTCCAAGCGCTAGGATACTTCAGTAGTGAAATCATGATTTTATTGTAAATCAATTGCTGGCCTATTAGCCTGCCCGTTGGTAGGCAAGGGGTTAGGACTTAATTTTGCAGGGAGTAGTGGACGACGCTAGAGCCTGTTTTATGCAAAATACAAGCAAATTCTATATACCGAAATTTGCTGCGCAAGACACCATATTCGGACGATCTGCGTAGTTTTAAAAAATCAAACTAATAAGAATTCCGTAAGCCACAAACTGAATTGCTAAGTAGATAGTCTCCATCATGACGAATTCGAAATGCCGCAATTTAGAATTTTTGGAAATCGCCGCGAGCACGTGGGTACTCCAAAGAAAAAGCCCCATGATAAGCGCGTACTTCACTCCGACGGTCATGGACGAATGCTCTAGAGCAAGCACCGAGTATCCATATGATAACATAAGGCCTTGCAAGACCATGGAGAGAAATCCAAATATGATCTTTGCATCCTCGCCAAAGTATCCCCAAGCCATATACTTGGTTCTAAATATTTTCATGTGCCAAAAGAACGCCAAGGGGAACGTGACGACGAGATATGCTAATGTGCCAAGTAGGATGTCCATAAAATATCTTAAACTTCAGTTTTCTTATCCCACTCTCCCTGAAACCATTCAAACCATTTCTTTTTTTCTTCCTCGGTATGATTTGTTGTCATCATATCTCGCATTGGTTTATGCGCTTCGTCGGTCGAACTAGCAACATGCTTACCGCATTGGCTCGCGACATCCATCGACGTCTCTCCCGAAAATTCCATACCACACCCACCCTCACCATTCATTATTTCCTTACATGTAAATTTTTTCATATGTTATTTAAAATTAATTATTTATAGTCTTATTCTAACATGTTTTCGACCTTCCTCTAGGATAGCGCATACTTTATACTTTCGTCCGCAAGCTTTTTCAATTGGTGTTTATTTTGGAGTATCCGTTTTGAGAGCACCGCATATTCTTTTTTAATATGTCCATTAGGAAAATATTTGAGGTGTTTTGCTTCTTTATCTAGGAAAAGCGTATCAAGCATATCCGGTGTAAGCCTAAAAGCAACACCGAACTTTCCGCACGAAGCGAATATATGCCCATCCACATAACCACCAGCTGCACCAAAGACATTTTTGAATTCTAACCTGTGTGTGATGGAGAGCTTTGGACGAGCTTCTTTCAACAATTCTATCAATTTATCGGAATAATTATTTTTCATCAATATGCATTTGCGGGGGCAGTAGGAATCCTCCTCGCCCGTCACTTACGCTCCTCCTTCGGAGCCCGGCACTCTTGCTTCATCATGCCCCGCATGCGCAAGAGTTGCCTTCGACTCCTACTGCTCCAGGTACAAATTGAGGATACCACAAGGATATCCTTAATTTGCATTTGCGGGGGCAGTAGGAATCGAACCCACGTTTGCGGTTTTGGAGACCGCAGTCCTACCACTGAACGATGCCCCCTGCTATGTCCAATCTATAATCACTAACTTCCCCTCTGGAGTCCAAATCTGATTCACATTAAGAGTCGCATTATTAAATGCTCCACCGGCGCGAGGCACTTTGTCAAATAAATCTTTCGTTTCCTGATCTCTTTGAGCATCCCGCACGCCTAAACTAACCTCTACGTTTTCATCTATAAATTTTTTTGCTAATTCACTGCCGGCCTGAGCACGCATCTTATCAAATCTGGTTCCTATAACTTTTTCTTGAACAACCGATAGTGCATTAGAACCGTCATTTAAAACTAGAATCACATACTCTGTGGATACTACACGATCACCCAAATATTTCTTTAAGAGCCGGAATTGCGCCTCAAGCTTAGCGCTCATTTTTTCTAATTCTTCTTTCTTTTTTCCTATCGACTCCCGAATTACTTTCCTTATCATCAACTTCCCCTCTTCGCTTTCAAATTCGTAAACATCGCTTTCCCCCTTTTCCTGATTTGGCTTACTTCTATCTGCTTCCTCCAATGGTCTGCCCAAGTCAAAAGAAACCGCATCTCTAGGTTGTTCATTACTAAAAGAGCTCTCAAGCATTTTTTCTATTTCTTAGCTTCCTTGTGCGGTTGATGCTTTTGACACCATTTGCAAAATTTCTTGAGTTCAAGCTTACGCTCTACTAATTTCTTATTCTTGGGAGCAGTATAATTAGACCGTTTGCAGACAGTGCAACGTAATTTAACTAAATTTTTTGTAAATTTTCCTTGTGCCATAATTTAAGTTTTATACTAAAGCATTTGCTTATAAAAATCAAGAAAAACCGCCCGAGTTGGTACGGGGCGGATTTTTTAACTTAAATCCTTCTACACTCAAGGGTGGGAGTAAATTGCGGAGAGTTACTCGTCATGGACGAAGAGACAAAAAATCTTCTTCTTGCAGTAACCCGCTCTCTGTTGCCAAAACCGCTACGCGGAATCTTACTAAAAGTAATCACAAACTCATAAGCGCCTGGGAGAAGATCGTTAAGGGCTCCTTTTACCTCCTGAACTCCCGGTTTTATGGCAGTTTTATAAGGTACCATCCAGTTGCCCCGACAGATTGAAATGGGACTCAAGAAGGTTAGATTGTATTCTACAGAGTCCGCACCGAAAACAGTGACCTTCCAATCGATTGGTTGGCCTGCGATATTTCTATCGGGAATATTTATTTCATATATCGTGATCTGGTTGCTTACTCTTGGTAGTGAATACTCATCACGATTTGCAGGCAATGAAGCACAAGAAAAAGATATTGAGGCCAGAGTTAAGAACAAGACATCTTTTACCAATGATCTCATGAGGCCTCCTTAAAAACTTCTAATCAAAAGATAGGTCTTATTATGTTTAGAGTCAAATAATTTTTTGAGCCCTAGGGGGGAATCGAACTTCCGTTTGATCCTTGCCATACCTGCTCGCCGAAATTTTGAGCCGATGGTCGGGATTTCACATCGCTCGCCCTCGCTCGCTCTTTCAGAACCCTCGGTTCTGAATAACCTGCCTACCGGCAGGTAGGTCTCCTTACACGGGGGAACCTTACTTTCCCCAGACCCCCTTTCGAGTTCAATCTGAGCCGATGGTCGGGATTGAACCGACGACCTACTCCTTACCATGGAGTTGCTCTACCACTGAGCTACATCGGCGATAGCTATACAATACTATGTTTTTTATTTTTTAAGCAATTATATAATTGCTTAAAATTATAATACTCTCTCGCGATATAAGATTTTATAGGGTTTATCCGAGGGAGCTTCCTCCTCGGTTATTTTAAAATCGAGCTTTTCATAAAGCTTTTGAGCCACAACTTCATTAGAATCTGTTGTAGTCCACAGTTTCATATGAGTAAATCCTCTTTCTTTCGCCTTAGCCATGGTCCACTTCAAAATAGCTTCACCATATCCCTTGCCCCTTTCTAAAGGATCTACACAATACCATCCCAACCAAACCGTACTCTTTGGATCTTTGCTTCGCGCATATAAACCCGTTACTCCTACAATTTTTTTTGATATAACGTCTTCTACAACAAAATACTCAAGGAGAGTTATTGTATGGTCTTCTCTTATGTAGTAATTTTTATATTTCTCTGGCTCCAGACTTGCTCTATAAGCAGAGGCCGCATTATGCTCGGATTTAGCATCTTCAAGAAATACGGAATTAACTAAAGCTATAGCTTCGCTAATATTCTTCTCAGATAGTGGTAAAAAATTAAACATAATTTCTGGAGCCACCTCTCGGATTTGAACCGAGGACCTTCTCTTTACAAAAGAGTTGCTCTACCGCTGAGCTAAGGTGGCGCTAAAATCATTAGAATCCTCAAGTGTATTTTATTTTGTCTAGCAAAATAAAAATATAAAACCGCTGCGTTGGAAGGAAGCGGGAAACCCGAGAGGTGTCCCAAACGGGGGTCGGGATTTTAATGTGCGCAGGGGAAGTAGTCGAACGTCGCTCGTTTTCACTCGCTCCTTGAAACCCAGCGGTTTCAATGCTTCCGCAACGGAGAAACTCCCGTTTCTCCGACCCTCTTCCCAGTTCGAACCCATCGCGCATTATTTTACTTCGCAAAATAATAATTAAAACCCCGTGTTGGAAGGAGGTGGGAAACCCGAGAGGTGCCCTATGCGGGGGTCGGGGGTTTTATGTGCGCAGGGGAGGATTCGAACCTCCGTAGCCCGAAGGCGTCAGATTTACAGTCTGATGCAATTGACCACTCTGCCACCTGCGCATTACCTTATCTTACATCTGCGAGTCGTTATTTTCACCCTCCTTTTTATCCGATTCAACCATCATCGTCTTCCCTTCTCTTTTTTCATCTCTCCTAAAAGAAGTTAGTTTTTTGCCCACATAATTATCGAGCCTTAGAAGCCATACTCTAAGCCGACGCAAAAATTTTTCGCTCGCGCTCCGGATCCAAACATCAACCTTTTCAATACGCTTGCCTACCCAATGTTCTTTAACTGTAGGCGCTCCCTCGGGACTTTCTTCAACTCGAGGAAGTGTTTTCGCAACGATGTAGAGAATGAAGGAAAGAGCGAGAAGTATGATTGCGTTCAAGATAAGAGTTAACATTATTATAATTATAACTCAAACCTCGCGAACCGTTCGATTTTTATATTCTCCCCCACTTGGCCAATTACGCGTGTCACTAAATCTTGCACCGTAATAGATTCATCTTTTACGTAGGGCTGTTTCAAGAGATCCTCAGCCGACTCAGCACCAAGCGCTGCAACTTGCATAGCGAGCTCATGTGCTAAAACCTTGAATAGGTCTGACTTTGCAACAAAATCTGTCTCCGACCTAAGTTCGAGCAAAACACCAACACGATTATTATGGACGTAAGACTCAAGTAACCCTGCGCCGGTTTTTCGCTCACCGCGCTTTGCAGCAATAGCCACTCCTTTTTTGTGAATCAGTTTTACCGCCTCATCAAAATCCCCTTTTGCATCTTCTAGGGCACGCTTGCAATCCATCACGCCCGCACCGGTTAATTCACGTAACTTTTGAATCTGATTCATATGCAATTACTAATTATCCCGATTTTATCGAGGATCCTCGACAAGGTCAGGACTATTTCCTCCAGCTTTGATTCCCTCCTGCAATTTAGCAAAAATCCATTCAATACTCATTTTCGCATGATCGTTTGCAAGTATCGGATACTCTACGAGATCGAGGTTATCGTCCGTATCAAGGATAGCCACAATCGGAATTTTTAATTTTTTTCCTTCTCTAACCGCTGTTTCGTGCGCAGCAATATCAACAACTAAAATTGCATCGGGAAGCCGATTGAGCTTCAATAGACCGTCAAAAGACTCCGACATTTTTCCAATCTCTTCATTAAATTTCGATTGTTCCTTTTTTGTGTATTTCGAAAGCTCCCCTCTTTCTTGCTTCACCCGCAATCCTTGGTAATACTGCACCCTCTTTTCAATCGCTTGAAAATTCGTAAGTGTGCCGCCAAGCCACCTATTTACCACATACGGCAAATTAAATGTGCCCGCAAAAGAAAGTACTGTTTCTCGCGCCGCCGGAGCCGAACCAACCACAAGAATAATCCCGTTTTTTTGAATTTTTTCCTTCAAGAATTCAATCGCTTTTTCTAAGCCCAAAAGGGTTGCCTCGGGATCAATTAGTTCGATCTCGTTTCGATTGCCGACAATGTACGGCTTCATCCGCGGATGCGTTTTGGATTTTTTGTGTCCATACATCACGCCGACTTTCGCCATCTCGGCAATTACTGTTTCGTTTAGCGTTATGTCTGCCATAGGGTTATTTAATAATAACGAGGATAATGATAAACAAATCTATAAGAAATGTCAAAAGAACTTTTTCTAACCGACGTTTATTGCGTTCTAGGTGGTTTAATTAATTAAACCACCTATCGTAATTATTAAAAATAAACTAAGGCCGCTCTCGCCAGGCGGCAATTTTTTTGTGATCTCCCGAAAGCAATACCTTAGGTACTTTTAAACTTTTCACTTGTTTTCCTTGTCGAAAAGTTATTGCTTCGGGCCGAGTATAAACAGGATACGATCCTTTGATCTCTTCAAGTGATTCACGCCTCCCTAAAACTCCTGGAATGTGACGGGAAACCGCATCAATCACCACAAGCGCTGGGAGCTCGCCGCCTTCCAAGACATAATCACCTACTGAGATCTCTTCGTCAGCGATGTGCTTTGCTACTCGCTCGTCAACTCCCTCATACCGACCACAGATCATAATAAGCTCCTCGTATTTTGCGAGTCTTCGAGCGGCTTTTGAATCGAACTTCTCCCCTCGTGTCGAGAAAAGAATCGTTCTAACTTTTAACTTTTTACTTTTAACATTTAACTTAGCGAAAGCGACAGCTTTCGCAATCGGCTCAAATTTTAACACCATCCCCGGTCCCCCGCCGTAAGGAGAATCATCAGCCCGCCCGAACGACCAATTTCGCCCGGTCGGGCGGGTTTTCTTATGTTTATTATTAGCAAACTTTCGCGGGTTTATAAATCGAACGGATATCTTTTTTGATTTAATCGCTTTTTCTAAAATCGAGGCGTTCAGGTATGACGCAAAACTATCGGGGAAAAGTGTAATAACTGTGTAACGCATGTGTTTATTTATTAGTATTGTATCACTAAAACAAAACCGCCCTGGCGTTAGAAAAGCGAGGGCGATTTTGTGTGAGGTAGGAAGAAGTTAATCTTCCCTTCGCTCCGGTCTCGGAGCTCGAGTCGAACCTTCCGGTTCCTCGATTTTTAAGTTTACTCGCGCATTATTCTTTATTCCCACAATCCGGAGCAAGCTACGGAGCGAGTTTGCAGTTGCGCCTTGGCGACCGACAACTTGACCCATATCTTGCGGATGCACGTGTAGCGTGAGCAAAACTCCCATTTCATCTACCTTGCGATCAACCTTCACATCGTCCGGGTGATCAACGATAGACTTCACGAGATATTCAAGAAACTCTTGATCGTTACTGGTTTTAGACATTGCTTCTCGATATTCCTGATTCTTACGACCTTTCGTTATTTTCGATATTCTATATCAATAATCTAAATCTGTCAATACTTCAATAATATCCCTAAGAGATTGGCTCTTCTTTGGCCGGAGAGGCTTCTTCGGGTTTAACCTCTGAAGTTTCTACAACTGGAGCAGTTTGAGAAACAGCTTCGGCTACTGGTGCAACCGTAGCTTCTACTATGGGCGTGGCGGAAGCTACCGATGCTACTACTTCCACTGGTTTTTTAGATTTCTTGTGTACCGCAACCTTAGCGCCTTCAATCACATTCGCTTTAATAAGCAAGTTGTGTACGGTGTCGGTTGGCTTCGCGCCTACTCCAATCCAATGGATGATTCTCTCTTTATTAACTTTAAACGTATCTGATCTCGGATTAGACCAACCCAAGTCCTCGAGCGATCGCCCGTTTAATTTTGAACGGCGTTCCGCAACAACCACGCGGAAGGATGCCTGCTTCTTTTTCCCGATTCTTTTTAATTTGATTGCTAACATGGCTTATGGGGTTTAGGTTATAGAAAAGAGTTTAAAAAAGCAAGAGCCGGCGAGATTTCGCTGGCTTAGACTTTAAGAAACGTGAATGGTAGCGATGTAAAAAAGCAACGCCTGGCTACCTTTTTCCAATTTTTCCTATTTCCTATTTGCTATCTATGCCCTCCCGTTTCTGCATATTCCTCTAACTTCAGCGAAAGCACTTTTGAAACGCCGTCGTCCTCCATCGTAATCCCGTAGAGAATGTCGGCCACCTCCATTGTCGCTCTATTGTGAGTGACGATAATAAATTGCGTTTGACTTGAGAAATTTTTGATTAATTCCGCAAAACGACGAGCGTTTTCCTCATCAAGCGCCGCATCAATTTCATCAAGCACTAAAAACGGCGGCGGGGAAACAGCAATAAGCGCAAAAAGCGCGGCTAAGGAAACCAAGCTCTTCTCACCACCCGAGAGCATATTTAAATCATGTATCTTCTTTTTTGGCAGGCTAAGCTCGATTTCAACTCCAGCCATTTTTTTAACCTCTTTCTTATCTTCGACAGGTGGAGAGCCCGCACCTTCGGCTCCAGTAGCTTCTCCCTCTAGCTCTGCTAACTCGGCTTCAGTTTTTTTCACTTCCGGCTCGACAATCATCATCTTCGCTTTCCCGCCACCAAACATAAGTTGAAAATGGCGATTAAACTCATCGTTCACCCTGTGAAATGCCTTCTTGAAGTCTTCATGAATTTTCGCATCAAGCTCTTTAATTAAATCTCTTAAATCTGACGAGGCGCGCTTTAAATCCTCAAGCTCGCGAGATAGGAATGTAGAGCGAGTTTCTGTTTCTTCAGCTTCCTTAACCGTGTTTGAATCAATTTCTCCAATTGCCGCAAGCTCTCCCCGAAGGCGCAACATTCTCCGCTCGGATTCCGGAAAATCTATCTCTAGGGTAACTTCGGGTAAGCTCTCAAGCTCTTGGTGGAGACGACCCATTGTATTCCATTCTCTTTCAAGCTCGGCTCTTCGAAGCTTAAGTTTTTCGCCTTCAAAACGGAGTTGTTCTATTTTTTGCTCAAGAGAGCGCAGTTCGGTTTTTTTCCTCTCAAGCTCTTCGATTTGAGAACGAAATTCCTTGTTCAAAGTTTCTTGAAGATCAGAGAGGCGCTCTTCTTCCTTTCGCAATTCGCTAATCTCGCTTTGAAGCGCAGTGATTTTTTCATTAAGTATTTTTTCCTCTCGATCGGTCGATTGAGAAACTTGGGGGTTACCAAGAAATGTTTTTAGTTTTTGAAGCCAGTGTTTTAAAAGATCGCGCAATGTTTCAAGGTCAGAAATTTCGATCCAACTCTTCATTTCTCGCGATAAGGCTTGAAGCGTTTCGGTAAACTCGTCCGAAGAATGAACCGGCTCTGTACGCTCCCCTAAAAACTCTCTCTTTGTTTCGAGTCGAGTAAGCTCCCGCTCAAGTCCTGATTTTTCAAGAATTTTTGCGCCAATTTTTTCGCGAAGCGTTTTTGCCTGTGGCACACTACCACTTTTTAGATCAAGTTCGTGCATCTCTTTTTCTAGAGTACGTACTTCGTGTTCTTTTGAAACTTTCGATTTGGTGATTTCGCGAAGTGGTTCTTGAAGCGCTTCTTCTTCTTTTCGTATCGTATGAAGAGCTTTACTAAAATAATTATTCTGAAGTGTGCGAAGTTCTTCCTCAATCTCGGTTCGTTTTTCAAATCTATTTTTCTGCCTACGGAGCATGCGCAAATGCGGCTCGAGCTCCTCGAGTATCGCAGAAACTTTTTCCATATTAATACGGCTTGTTTCAAGTCGTCTCTCTGCTTGATTTTTTTTAATGCGAAACTCGCGTAACCCCAAAATCTCCTCTATCATAAGCCTGCGCTCTTCAGGACTACTACGCACAAAAACATCGCTCTCGCCCTGACCAATCATATTTAACCCACGACTACCCAACCGCGCACGAGCAAATATTGGCATGAGCTCTTTAAGGCGCACTTCCATTTCATTCCATGCAAATTCCGAAACACCGGAGCGATCCACACGGCGTGAAATCACTACCTCGGGGGACTCAAGCGGAAACAATTTTTTTGCATTATCAAAATAAAGAGCGACTTTCGCAAATCCTTGGGCCGTTCGCTTCGGCGTGCCTGCAAAAATGAGGTTTTCTAAGGTTTCACCACGAAGGTTTTTCGCCTCACGCTCGCCCAAAACCCAACGGAGCGCGTCAATTATATTTGATTTTCCGGAACCATTCGGGCCCACGATCGCGGTTACGCGCGCAGGGAATTCCAATGTTGTTTTTGTTGCAAAAGATTTAAAACCTTGAAGCTCAAGGCTTTTTAAGAAATTAGCCATTTCTATATCATTCTAACGCTTTACATTCAATTGCTCTAGCAATTTTTCCGCAGCGTTGCTTTCTGCTTCCTGTTTCGAAGATCCGGCACCTTTTCCCTTTAGTTCATCGCCAAAAAAAACCCCGACGGTAAAATGTTTATGGTGATCGGGCCCTTTTTCTTCAAGCACTTTATAGTTTGGGGTAACACGCCACTCTTCCTGCGCCACTTCTTGTAATAAACTTTTTGAATCCTTATAAAGCCCAAGCGAAAGAATCTCGTCGATTTTGGGAAAAAGTATCTGCGCTATAACTGATTGAGTTTTTTGATACCCCTGATCAAGATAAATTGCCCCGATTAATGCCTCAAGAGCGTTTGCCATAATCACCTCTCGCGCTTTCCCCGTATCTTTCGCCTCACCACGTGAGAGCATAATATATTTTTGGAGATTTATTTCTTTCGCAATACGCCCAAGCATTTGATAGTTTACGAGCGCCGCCCGAACACTGGTGAGCTGGCCTTCCGCATACTCCGGGAATTTCTGAAACAAAAACTCGGAGACGATAAGCTCCAAGACTGCATCTCCAAGATACTCAAGGCGTTCGTTATCATACGTGCGCTCGCTCGGGTTTTCATTTAAGTAAGAGCGATGTGTCAATGCTTCGCGTAAAAGTTCTGGATTATTGAAGTGAATTTTGAGGTTTTCCTCGAGAGATTTTGTAACCATAATTTATTTAGTAGTGGGCTTCGAAGCTTCATCGCCGCCAAGAATTTCACGGTACACCGTTCCTAATACACCATTAATAAACTTCGGTGAATTTTCTCCGCCATAATTTTTTGCAATTTCAATAGCTTCGTTTATGGCTACCTTGGGTGGCACTTCGTTTTTGTCGGCATAGAGTAACTCATAGAGTCCGAGACGCAATATATTCCTGTCAACAATCGCGATTTGATTCAAAGGCCAATCCGGCGCTGCTTTTTCGATTACTTGATCGATTTGGGGTAAGTGCTCGACAATACCTTTTGCAATCCGCCAAATAAAATCTGGCTCATCAATGTCCTGACCAAGGTCTTTTAAGTTGCGCTCGATAATCTTCGTTAAATCTGCCTCACGATTATAAAAATCCCACTCGTAAAAAGATTGGATAATTATAGTTCTTACTAAGTGTCGTGTAGCCATTTTTAAAAGTTCTAGGTTCTAAAACCGAAGAGGTAAATTATTTATTACTCTTTTTTGGCTTTGCCTTTTTCCATCTTCTTATACTGACCGCACTGCGGGCATATTTGATGCGGGAGGGTCGGACCACCACAATTTCCACACGTCGAAATGCCTACTTTTTTTAAAGCTTGTTGCGAGCGCCTCCGCCCTACTTTTGATTTAGAATGATGTTTTACTGGTACTCCTCCCATGCCAATTTTATTTGAACGTAATAAAATTTATAAAATTGAGCATCCCGCCTTTGGCGCGGATCTCAATGCCCCGCCGTAAGCGTAGGCCTTTAAATTCAACATGTTCAGTATAATTTAATATCCAAATAAGTCAAAAGCCCCAAGTATTGGGGCTTAATCTATTATTTAAGAAGAGACGGCTTTCAAGAAGATGCTGCGCCACTTTTCCTCGTCAGAATATATAAGGGGGTTTTTGGGCGGATCATTGCGTTCGTCAAAGTAGGATACATTGATCCCGTACTCGCCGGACGGTCTCCATGTGGCGATTAGGCATCTACCTCCAATAAAAACCCAAATCCTCCAAATATCATCCTCGTCGCTTTCCTTGGGGCTAAAAAATTCAACTTTGCAATCAGAACGAAGCCTCTTAACTTCTTCTCTTAAACGCTCAATCGGATTCATCAGTCGCTCTCCTTTAAAAGCGTCACTGTTTCCATACTGTTACTCGACTCGAAACGAAGAACTGCTTCAACTTCGGGAGAAAGATCTGCGCCACGAATTATTATTTTCCTTACAACAAGTCCACCGCCATCACTCAAGACAAGCTTACGAAATTCACCTACAGCAAAATTAAGTGTGGATAAAAAAGTTTCGCATGCTCCGCCTTTTTTAAAAATAGTTCCGAGAATCCACTTACCAAAACCTCGATGATCCGCATCAGGTCCAGATTGAAGCATGAAACTAAACCCTACCCCGTCTTCACAAACAAAAACCACGCGCCCACTCATAATAAAAACATGACGAATGATCTGATTAGTGAGGAGCGTAGGTATAAGGCGCACTCCAGGAGTTACTTCTTCTCCAGAAACAAATGCAAGGATCTTTTTCCCTATCACTTTATTCGTATCAAGACGCGGAAGCGAAATAAGAGTTACATCGCCAGCCATGTAGCTCTCCTTAAAAGAGGCTGTGGGTATTCTAAGAGGAAATGTTGAGTGTTGTCTAGTGGAATCTACTCTACCGTAACACTCTGCATCACAACCGGTTGAAGCGGACGATCACTTGAGTCAGTTTTTACTTTTCCGATCGCATCAACTACCGACTGCCCCTCAACTACCTTCCCAAAAATTGTGTAGGAATGAGGAAGTGGATTATCTGCAAGCATGATGAAAAACTGGCTGCCATTTGTATTTGGTCCGGCGTTTGCCATCGCCACAACGCCTTTTTTGTATCCCTCCTGATATGAAGGAGTGGCAGGGTTTAGTTCATCTTCAAACGAATATCCCGGCCCGCCTGTACCGTTTCCTTTTGGATCACCGCCCTGGATCATAAATCCACTAATCACTCGATGAAAAATAAGATTTTTGTAAAAACCTTTATTTGCGAGATCAATAAAGTTTTTTACGGTTTTTGGCGCGGCACTGTCATAAGTCGTAAACTTAATCTCTCCTAAATTTGTCTCTATTGTCACCATATGATTTAATTTTTTCTCTGGTATTATATTTATTGGTTTATTTTCCGACACTTTATTTTGACTATTTTCCGCTGGCGCACTTAAAGGGTGGCTAAGTTGTGGTTTTGCATTAAAGTAAATCACTCCGACGATTGTCACGATTGCAACTGCGAGTATTGCAATTAAAAAGTTTTTCATCCCGTTAGAGATAGGAAACTTCTAGTTTCCGCGTATTAGAATAGAGGACCTTTGTAAGCCAAGTTTATTATTGCTTAATAGATTGTGCATAAATAATAGATGGATAATCTCTGACGGGATTCATTGATAAATTATAACAGGAATTAAATTCCTAAATCAAGAACTTCCTACAAAATGTTCTTCTATGAACCTTGGAGAGGCCGTGGGTTCGAATCGCCTGGCAGTGTTTCTGAGTGCCATATCCTTTGTGAGCATCAAATCCGTACTGCGGATACTGCTCGTGAAGTTTTACCATTTTTCGATCACGAATCACTTTTCCAATAATTGCAGCGCACTGCACAGCTGGAATTTTTTGATCCCCGCGAGTAACCGTCTTTTGGCTAAATTTTGAAAGCTTTGGAGCGTAATCCAAATATAGTCCCCCATCGAGAAAGATGGGTGTTTCTTTGGAAGTTAAAGGAAATCTTTTCAAAAGTTTTTCACAGGCGCGAGAGGCGGCAAGATTAGAAGCTTCTCGGATATTTATTTCGTCAATACGCTGAGGAGATATGTACGCATAAGCAAATCGAACACTTAGATGTTTCGTTAAAAATTTAAACCATTCTTCTCTATGCGCTTTAGAAAGTTTTTTTGAATCGCGGAGGGGAATTTTCTTGTTGGGGATTTTCTTTACAAATTTCGAGGGGATGAGTGCTGCGGTAACTAAAACCGGCCCCGCAAGTGGACCTCGCCCGACCTCATCAATTCCTATTACGTATTTTATTTTCTGCATACAAATCCAACACCTATAAGTTTACTAAAAGCAAAATGCGGCCACTGGGGGCCGCATGTAAATTAATGTAGCGAAACTTTTCCTTCTCGATCTTGCACCTCAAGTACTCCGATCTTCCCCCACACCCCACCGAGTCGCCAAATAACTAGGAAGGGGCAGGGCTTGAGAGTATTTATAAAACTATAATCCTCGAGGAAGCCGACGTTTCGGGTTAGGGTCCGAATACGGAGATTGTCGGGAACAACTAAAGAAGTAATAATGATTTCGCTTATTTTTAACTTCCTAAGTTTTTCTTTTATAATTTCAACTAACTCTTCAACCGCTCTCTTTTCTACTCGGTCATACACAAGGCTAAACTGATCAGAATTAGACTTATTCAAAATTTCACACACTTCAGCTTGGGCAGAAGTTGTCATGATGTGATTCCTTTCTCTAGAAATGAGTTGCTACTGCCACCATACAAGAAAAGGCGCTCGCGTGTCAACTCTACACATTCTAAAAACCCAAGAATGCGTAGGAGGTCAATATTGTTTCTGGCCAAAAAAAAACTAGAATGAGAGAGCGTTAAATTTCTTAAACCAAAATGCCTAAATTCGTACATCTCCACGTTCATAGTCATTATTCACTTCTTGATGGACTAGCAAAAATTGACGATCTTGTTCTGCGAGCAAAAACATTAAGCATGGAGTCGATTGCCTTGACCGACCATGGCAATCTCTACGGTGCAATCGAGTTTTATAAAAAAACTCGCGCCGCAGGCATCAAACCAATCTTAGGCGTTGAAACATATCTTGCGCCTAACGGACGCTTAAACAAACAACCAAGGGTTGATGAGAAAAGATTTCACCTAATCCTCATTGCGAAAAACGAAAAGGGTTGGCGCAATTTAATAAAACTTGTTACAAAAGCAAACCTCGAGGGTTTTTATTACAAACCACGAATTGATAAAGAGCTTCTTGCGGAGCATGCGGAGGGATTAATATGTTTATCTGGATGTTACTCGGGTGAGATTGCGAAGCTTATAACAAGCGGAAAGAGCGAAGAAGCGGAATCCGCCGCAAAATGGTATCGATCAATTTTTGGAGAAGATTTTTATTTGGAAATTCAACCGCACGCAATCGAACTTCATAAACCAACTCATGAGCTAGGAAAAAAATTGGGTATAAAACTTGTCGGCACTCAAGACATTCATTACGTTAACCCCGATGACAAAACCGCGCACGAAATTCTTTTAGCAGTTCAAACCAACACCAAACTTGATGACGAAGATCGCTTAAGTTTGAAGCAATACGACTTATCGCTCCAACCCGAGGAACGTATGATCGAACTTTTCCAAGATATTCCCGAAGCAGTTCAAAGCACACTTGAGATTGCTGAAAAATGCAATCTTACGCTCGAGCTTGGAAAAACCCGCATCCCTAAATTTATCCTCCCTGAAGAAGAAAAATCTCCTTTCGAATATCTTAAAAAGCTCGTTGCCGAGCGAACCTATAACCGCTACCCGGAAGTAACGGGCGAAATAAAAGATCGCATCAAGTTAGAGCTTGAGGTGATTGAAAAGACCGGTTTTTCCGATTACTTTTTGATTGTTCAAGATTTTGTAAACTGGGCAAAAAACCATGGCATCGTTGTGGGCCCGGGCCGTGGCTCCGCGGCAGGAAGCATTGTTTCATACATTTTAAACGTCACAAATATTGATCCGCTAAAATACGGCCTTCTTTTTGAGAGGTTTTTGAATCCAGATCGTATCCAGGTGCCTGATATAGACATCGATTTTACCGATACTAGGCGTGACGAGGTAGTAGCTTATGTACGCGAGAAGTACGGCGCTGAACGTGTCGCTCAAATAATTACTTTTGGAACAATGATGGCGCGCGCCGCAATTCGTGATGCCGGACGCGCAATCGGGCTCTCTTACGGATTTTGCGACACGCTTGCGAAACTTATCCCTTTTAATACGCCAATTTCGCAATCACTTGATCTGGTGCCAGACTTGAAAAAAATGTACGAGAGCGATCCTCAAGCAAAAAAACTAATTGATGCCGCGAAGAAACTCGAAGGCGTTGCGCGCCACGCATCGGTCCACGCCTGCGGCATTGTGATTTCCGCAGAACCGCTTATAAACCTTGTGCCGCTTCAAAAAGCTCCGCAGGGAGAGGACGCGGTAATTACGCAGTTTGAAATGCATTCGATTGAAGACCTTGGCCTCTTGAAGATGGATTTCTTAGGACTCAAGAACTTAACTATTATTGAAAAGGCATTGCGCCTTATTAAAGAACTTCACGGCGTGGATATCGATATTGATAATTTGCCGCCCCAAGACGAGGCGTCTTTTGAACTTTTTAGAAGCGGAGAAACGACTGGGATCTTCCAACTTGAATCTTCCGGCATGCGTCACTACCTAAAAGAAATGAAACCGACCGAACTTGAGGATATTATTGCAATGATTTCGCTCTACCGCCCTGGACCGATGGAGCTTATTCCCCACTACATAAAACGCAAGCTCGGCAAAGAACCGATAACGTATTTGCATCCAAAACTCGAACCGATTTTAAAAAACACTTACGGTATTGGTGTATACCAAGAACAGATGATGCGCATTGCACGCGATCTTGCCGGCTTTACGCTTGCCGAAGCAGACACTCTTCGTAAGGCGATCGGAAAGAAAATCAAAAAACTTCTTGATGAGCAAAAAGAAAAACTTATAACCGGGATGATAAAAAACGGCATTGATAAGAAAACTGCCGAAAACATCTGGGAGCTTTTTCCGCCCTTCGCTCGCTACGGCTTCAACCGATCGCACGCCGCTTGCTATGCAATGATAAGTTACGAAACCGCGTATCTTAAAGCACATTACACGGTTGAGTTCACGGCGTCACTTTTAAATATCTCCGGAACTGATATTGAACGGATTAATTTCTTGGTCGCCGAAACAAAACGACTTGGCATCGGTGTTTTACCACCGGATGTAAATCAAAGCTATCAAGATTTTGCGGTGGATGCTTCAGAAACTCCGACGAAAAAGATGATCGGAAATATTCGCTTCGGGCTTTTAGCAGTAAAAAATATCGGGGCAAATATTGTGAATATTATTATTGAAGAGCGTGCTCGAGGCGGCCCATACGCAAGTCTCGAAGATTTTCTTTTGCGTATTCAGCACAGGGATTTAAATAAAAAATCGCTTGAGAGTTTGATTAAGGCCGGCGCTTTTGATTCGTTGGGTATCGAGCGCGGACAAGCGCTTATAAATATAGAGGAACTTATTCGTTTCAATCAGGCGGCGAGAAAATCAAGCTCTTCAATGCAGCACAACCTTTTTGGAAGTTCTGCAATACTCACCTCACTCCGAATGAAGCCGGCCACGCCAGCAGATAAGACATCGAAACTGCTTTGGGAAAAGGAGTTGCTCGGTCTATATCTCACAGATCACCCATTAAACGCGTATGCCGAAAAAATCAAAGGTAATTCCGAACCTATTATAAATTTGTTGAAAATTAAGGCGACCGAAGAGCGCGGTCCGCGAGTAAAAGTTGCGGGGGTAATCTCCGGACTAAAACAAATCTTTACAAAAACCGGCCAGCCGATGCTTTTTGTAACGCTAGAAGACATGCAAAATTCTATTGAGCTTCTGGTGTTTTCTGACACTCTATCAAAATACCAAGCCCTACTTCAAGAAAATAAAGTTGTGCTTGTAAGCGGGAGGTTGTCGTGGCGCGGCGACGAAGCAAAATTGATCTGCGATGGAGTGAAGGAGTTATAGTGCTTCGTGCAAATATCCTCTATCACCAGTTTTTATTTTGCTCCAGCGGCAAAATAAAACTTACGCCCTCGGCGAAAAACTCTTCGCAGACTTTAGAGACCGATCTTTTTCGCCTCCGAGAGTTGCTATCAGATGTATGCGCGAAGCAAAACATGGATGGGTGTAAAAATAAAAAAAGAGCCGATTAGGCTCTTTAGGGGTTCAAGCAAGAACAAAATTTATTTCTTTCATCATCATCTAGAGAGCCTGCTGGAATTATAAGCGTAGAAAGACCTGGCTGTAATTCAACCCAACCAACCGTCTCTTTAATTTCTTTGCCGCACTTTCTGCACCGGGGCATAGCTATCTCCCAATTTCTTACTGATAAGAAAATATCATGCGTGGATATCAAATGCAAACCCCCACATGCCGTAGGAGTTAATTTTTTCTTATTTCCCTATCAAAAATCATTCTAAGAATGGCTGGCTCGTAGAGACCTGAACGAATTTGTCTATCTGCTTCAGCGAAGAAAACATCGCTCGGACTGCTGTTGAGATAGACTTCTCCATAGACAACCGGGTCATGCGCAAATACTTGCGCTCTTGCGAAAACTTCAGAAAGCATTTGATCCCAGATAGAATCCCAAGTTTTATCCAGTCTCTTACTAATAGATCTCGAAAGGCGAGTCTCTATGAGCAGAATAGAGAGAAGCGTAAGAATGAAGACGCCAATCATCCTGGCTCTCCTCACTCAAAGATCTTTTTGTATTGTACATGCAGAAAATATTATTGTAAAATAGCACGAGTATTAATCGAGAGGCGTTTATGAATGAGCGGACACGAGAAATAGAGAATGGGGGTACGAGCGTTGATCAAATGGTAACTAAGCAACTTTCAATTCCTCCACATGAAAGGTGCGAGGAGTGTAATGGGTATGGGAAAGTGCCAGTTGGCGCAGCAGTAAAATACAAAACCTGCACACCATGCCTCGGCACTGGAAGAAAAAATAATTGAGAAAAAAGACCTGGGAGTTAATAAGAAAAAGGGCGTAATGCCCTTTTGTTTTTTTCTGATATTGCTATCCTATTTTCCAATGACCACGATGTTTTATATCTCCTACAAGATGCTTTCTTATTTCATCGTCATAAAGTCCAAGAAGAAAATCCCTCCACGCTCTTTCAAAATCGCAATTCTGGAGTGTAATTCTAAAACCGGGAGCTTCCTCACCAAGGATAAAATGGGGACTGGAAAGACACTCGATGCTTTGCCTTAACAATCCCAGGGCCTGTGGAGTAAAAAATGACGTTCCGTTTTTCATCAAATACTCAACTTTTGCTTTATCTTCCAAAAACTTTTTCCTGCACTCAATGGAGCAGAATGGGCCGCCCTCTGTTTCGATAAAACACCCAGGCTCTTTTACAATCGTACTACGACACCCCGTGCACATACTAAAGTTTTGCGGCTCGGACATAAAAACCTCCATTTCGAGAAGTTGAAGAACTGTGGTCTATTGTATGTTTAAAACCCGAGCATTGCAATATATAATATTAGAATGGCTTCTTTAGATGAAATCAGGCACTCGCTTGCGCATCTTCTTGCTGCGGCGGTGCTTAAAAAATACCCAAGAGCAAAACTCGGTATCGGCCCCGTTATCGAAAATGGTTTTTACTATGACTTCAAAGTCTTAAAACCTTTTGCGGAAAGCGACCTCAAGGAATTCGAGAACTCTATGCAGGAATTTATAAAGCGTGAACTTCCCTTCTCCGGCAGAAAAGTAACGCCGGCGCAAGCAAAAAAGATAATGGGAGATCAACCCTTCAAGCTCGAGCTCGTCAAAGATTTTGCAAAAGAAAAAAAACCGCTCACCGTTTACAAAACTGGCGATATTTTTGAAGATTTGTGCCGCGGAGGGCACGTAAAAAACACGAGTGAGATTGACCTAAACTCATTTGTACTAGAGCGCTTGGCTGGAGCTTACTGGAAAGGAAATGAGAAAAATCCGCAGATGCAACGGATTTATGGACTCGCCTTCGAGAGTAAAAAAGAATTGGACGAATACCTCGTGAGACAAGAAGAAGCAAAAAAGCGTGATCACCGAGAAATTGGAAAACGTCAGAAACTTTTTACATTTGAAGAAATGGTGGGATCCGGCCTCCCTATCTGGCTTCCTAATGGCACGATTATAAAAGATGAGGTTGAGAAATTGGCTCGTGAGATGGAAATGAAGGGCGGGTATCAACGCGTCTCTACTCCGCATATTGCAAAAGAAGAGTTATTTAAAACTTCGGGCCATCTCCCTTACTATGCGGATTCAATGTTCCCCCCTATGAAACTTGATGACGGAAATTATTATTTGAAGGCGATGAACTGCCCCATGCATCATTTAATATATAAATCAGAGCCTCGAAGTTATCGAGATCTACCGCTTCGACTTGCCGAATACGGAACCGTCTACCGAAACGAACTTTCCGGTACTCTCGCCGGTCTTCTTCGAGTAAGAATGCTTTCTATGAATGACGCGCATATCTACTGCAAAGAAGATCAGGTTGAAGATGAATTTAGGTCTGTTATGAAACTTACTGTTTCTTATTTTGAAATGTTCGGACTTAAGGATTACTGGTTTCGCCTTTCGTGCTGGGACCCTAAAAATAAAAGTAAGTATATAAACGAACCCAAGAATTGGAAAATAGCCGAAGAAAAACTCCGAAAAGTTTTAAAAGAAATGGAGGTGAGTTTTGTAGAAGCGAAAGACGAAGCGGCTTTTTATGGTCCAAAAGTTGACGTACAGTTTAAATCAGTGGTTGGGCGAGAAGAAACCATGTCCACCATTCAACTTGATTTCGCCGCAAAAAAACGATTTCACCTTGTGTACCACGACAGTAACGGCAAAGAAAATAATGAGGTTTTTGTAATCCACCGCGCGCCACTCGGAACGCATGAACGTTTTATGACATTTTTAATTGAACACTTTGCGGGAGCTTTCCCAACGTGGCTCTCCCCCGTCCAAGCGGTAGTGCTTCCCATAAGCGAAGCTCAAGACGTTTATGCAAAAAGTGTCGTTAATAAACTGAATAGTTCCGGTATGCGCGTAGAATTAAAATCTGGAAACGAAACGCTTGGGAAAAGGATTCGAGAAGCAGAATTACAAAAAATTCCATACATTATTGTTGTGGGTGACCGAGAAATAAAAGACGGCTCGGTAAGCGTTCGCAAGCGACATACGCAAGTAAGTAAGGTTTATGCTCTTAAAGATTTTGAGGATTTAATCCTAAAAAAAATTCGAGAGAAAAAATAGTCCGCCTGGATTCCAGGCGGACTTTGAATCTATTACACAAAAAGTTGAAGGTCGCGCTCTAGATTTCTTACCGATTGATCGAGTTCAGGGCCAGTGATTTTATCAACTCTCGCAAAGAGAAGAATGATAATACCGATTACAGCTAGAATCATTCCAAGAGGAAGAAACAGTTTGCCGAGCTTCATAAAAATCTCCTTGCCCAAGGTTCTGTCTCTACTTTAACATAAGGTGAAATGCCTAAACAAGAGAAGCCAATTATTGTAATTGTTGGTCCTACCGCATCAGGAAAAAGCGGTCTAGCGGTGCGTATTGCTCAAAAATTTGGAGGGGAAATTATATCTGCCGATTCTCGACAAGTGTATAAAGGAATGGATATCGGTACGGGCAAAATTACAAAGGCTGAAATGCGCGACACCCCGCACCATCTTCTTGATGTTGCAAATCCTAAACGCGTTTTTACTGTCACGCGTTATAGAAAACTCGCAGAAAAAGCAATTGAGCAAATTCAAAAAAGAGGTCGAGTGCCAGTCGTTTGTGGTGGCACGGGGTTTTATATACGAGCTCTTATTGATAGAATTACCATTCCCGAAGTACCGCCCAACCTTCGCCTTAGAGAAAATCTCGAAAAGAAAACGACTCTGGAGCTCTTTGAAATACTTAAATCAAAAGACCCGCGACGTTCTAAGGAGATAGATTCCAAGAACCCTCGACGACTTATTCGCGCACTTGAAATTATCGAAGCGCTTAAAAAGGTCCCAAGGTTGAAATTTCGACCAAGAGAAAATTTGCTTATGATTGGAATTAAAAAATCTCCAGAGGTTTTGAGGCGACTCATTAAAAAGCGACTTGGGCTAAGACTCCAAGCTGGAATGCTTCGTGAAATTAAAATACTCCACGCAAAAGGAGTTTTCTGGAAAAAACTTGAAAACTTCGGCCTTGAATATGAGTACGGCGCACTCTTTTTACAAAAGAAACTTGCGCGAAGCGAATTTGAGAGCGGGCTTTATAAAGCTATTGTTGATTACGCAAAACGCCAAATAACATGGTTTAAAAAAGATAACCGTATTCATTGGATTCAAAAACCAAAAGAAGCGGTGAAATTAGTTGAAAACTTTATAAACTAAAAAGCCCCGAAGGGCTTTAGATTATTTCGAAAAGAGCGTCGGCATTATCACCCTTTTCTTCTACCGCTTTTGGAGTCACATCAATTGAAACAATTGAATTCTTTGGAATCATCCCTGCATTTAGATAGGTGGCCATAGGATCCACTATCTTTCTTAGAACAAACCTCTGGAGAGATCGCACACCTTCTTCTCTTACTACTCCGAAATCTACTACCCAATTCAGAGCCTCTTCAGTAAGAACGAGATTTATTCCGTGTTTTTCAGCAAACTGTCTTTGCAAAATCGGCAACTCTTTCTCTTTGAGAATTTGATAAAAATTCTCGCGAGTCAAAAAATGAAATGCCACAAAACCGTCCATTCTATTTCTTAGTTCGGGGGGGAGAGTTTGCTTGTACGTCCTATTCAGAAGTTCGTAGATATTGTCATTCAGGTGACGAATAGTTGCTTCATCCAAATGTTTTGATTTGCCTCGAGAAATATTATCACTTCTTGCAAGGATAGTATCGATAATATTGGGCGGAGAAAGAATTTCATTCACTGGCCTTCTTCCGGCTCGCTCCTCGATCTCACGTGCACCCAAATTTGAAGTAAAAATAATTACCGTGCGGCTAAAATCGGTTGGTTGAGGACGCTCCTCCCCGCTTGCAAGATCCCAGTTGGTAAGAATTTGTCCTTTATCTAGTAGAGTAGTTAGAATGCCCTGCAACTCATTATTGTTATCTCCAAGATCTCTTGCGCTTAATGCTTTCTCTATTTCATCAAAGAGAAGAACTGTAATGCGATCTTCAGGAAATCTGTCTCGAGCCAAAATTGGTTTTACACCTCTATCTTTGCCATCTTTATCTTTATCTCTTGAACCCACATACCCCGGCGCAGAACCAACGAGTGCAGTGATTGCGAAATGCAAAGAAACGCCATACATTGCCGAATCAACTTGTACCAATGGTCTTTCGGGATACACAATGCCCACTTTTGCTTCTCTTTCATATAAATAATCGGCCACCGCAAGAGCAGTTTCAGTTTTTGCAACTCCCGTCGGACCACAGAAAAAGAGTCTGGCAATAGGTCTTAAGGGAGGGAGGAGATCTGCGAGTACCAAGTTGAACCCACGCACAAGAGAATGCATTGCTCTACCCTGACCAATAATTCTTCGAGAGAGATACTGTTTGAAATCGATCAGGCCGTCTACTTGAACATTCTCGTAAGGCGGCAAAAGGATCCTCATACTTATCCCCCTTTCTTTGGTGTGGGGTTGATGAGTAAGATTTGAGCCAAAATGGCTCGATCGCTCATTTTATTTGGAAACTCTTCTTTACTAGAGACTGGAGCCACCTCTTCTGGTTCTGACGTGGAGAGCAAAAGCCTCCGAGCAAGATCTGAAGGAGATATAGAGGGAGGGATTGGTAACTTCAATTCCTCTCTTTCCCATTCTATCCTTCTCGTTAAAAAAGTGTCGTACGCTTCTATTGTTTTATACAATCTTTCTTCGATATCTCTTTCGGAAAGTATCGCGATTAATTCTTCGAATAATTCGTCGGAGTGCAAATTGAGTCGGAAAGCCATCTCATCAATGAATCGAGCGATTGTTTCTGAAGAGTGCTTATGGGGAGGAATAGTAATATCTTTCAAGTGGACTGGATTACGAATGTATGATTGCGCAGCAAGAAGTCTCAATCTTTCTATCTGTAGTTGAAATTCAGCACTACTAAAAACTTCACGATCAAGAGGTTTTTCGGAAAAAACTTCCCACTTCGCCATATATACGCGATTCGAATCAGGGCGAAGTCTGTGGGGAATCACTACCCTTCTCATAAGATCCAGATCTAGAACAATGCTCTTCCCAATTTTCTCTATAGATTTAAGGTATGCGTGCACCCCAACCACCCCATATGTTTCAAAGAAACTATCTGTCACCAAATAATCCGGGTGAACTAAAATCACATGGGAAGCAATACGAAGCCTGTCAAACAACTCCTGACGAAAATTAAAATATAATCCGTACTGCCCTATCGGAAAAGGCACCAAGAAAACATATGGCTTACCTCCAGGAATACGGAAACACATAAGCCGCTTTGGTATCATCTCCAATGATTTACCAGCCATAGCAACTCCTTTTTAAACTACTGACTTAATTTTACTACAACGAAGCTAAGATTTGGCGAAGTACCGCCCTAAGCGCCGTAGGGTCTGCTTGACCTTTGGTCATCCCCATTGCCTGACCAAAAAGGAACTGAAGCGCTTCTTCTTTACCATTTTTATAATCAGAAACTGCTTTGGGGTTTTTTGAAATCACTTCCTCAATAATTGGCGAAAGTTCTGTTTCCGAATTTATCATTTTTGTACCTTCTTTTTTCATAAGAGTTTCTGGATCTTCACTGGAGTCAAACATTTTGGCAAGTAAATCTTTTGCGAGCCGGCTTGAAAGCGTACCAATTTGGATAAGCGCTACCAAATGGGCGAGATGCTCGGGAGGGACTCTTCCTTCCTGAAGTGAGACGTGCTTAGTATTCAAAATGCCACGCAAATCGCTTAAAAGATAGTTTGCTAAAAGAGTATAATCTGCTTTTTTAGTACGAGCTACAAGTTCGCTACTAGCCGCTTCAAAATAATCAGCAAGTGATTTATCAGATATAAGATCTTCAACCAATTCCTCACGTAAGCCAAAACTTTTTTTAAATCTTACTAGTTTTTCTTCCGGTAGCTCCGGTAGGTGTCGTTTTAGGTCTTCAAGTTCTTCAGGCGTAAACTCGAGAGGCGGCAAGTCCGGTTCTGGAAAATATCTATAATCGTGCGCGGATTCTTTGGAGCGCTGGCTTACCGTCTTCATCTCGACGTCGTCCCACCCTCTTGTTTCTTGCGCCACTTTTTTGCCAGCCAGAAGAGCTTCCTCTTGACGCTGGAGTTCATAAGCAATCGCAACCCCAACCGCTTTAAATGAGTTGATGTTTTTCACCTCAACTTTTGTGCCGAGAGTTTCACTCTTAGATAAACTCACATTCGCTTCAATGCGCATATGACCCTTTTCCATATCGGCATCGGATATGCCTAAATACCGCACCAAAAGCTGTAATTCTTTTGCAAAACACATTGCTTCATCGCCTGTTTTTAGATCGGGTTCTGTTACAAGCTCCGCAAGAGGCATTCCGGCACGATTATAATCCACAAGTGTTTTGCCCGGCGCGTCATGCAATAACCGCCCAGCATCTTCTTCAAGATGCACTCGACGGATGCGCACTCCGGCAAGTGTTCCACCTGAAACGATCGGGAGTTCGTATTGAGAGATTTGATAACCTTTTGGAAGGTCGGGATAGAAGTAACTCTTACGATCAAAATTAGTACGCGGTGCGATCTTGCCCTGAATCGCAAGTCCAAAACGCACAAGCGAACGCACGGCTTCGTGGTTTATGGTTGGAAGCGTACCCGGATGCCCCAAGCAGACAGGACAAGTATTTTCATTTGGTTTTGCTAAGGCAAAATTATTCGGGCACCCGCAAAACATTTTTGTGGCTGTCTTTAGCTCGATGTGTATTTCAAGGCCAATAGTTGGTTTGTACATAAAAGCTTATTTCGAAAGCGAGAGCAAATAATCTCTTACTTTTTCGGATGCGTCGTAAAGCTTCCGCCTATCCTCTTTATAGGTGCAAATCCGAAGGCTTAAGTGTGATCTGCCATACTCCTGCATTGCTTGAAAATGACTTGGGTACAGCTTGCTCAAAAGCGTCACGCGGCCTTCACGGCTATATACATTCATGTCTTGCGGATCAAAGCGTTCCTTGGAAAACATCGGCACTACGATAATAGATCGGGGAGAAACACCGACAAGTGATGCAATTTTTTCTTCTAATGACGAGAGTTTATTCACATCATCAAAAAGTCCGCCATTTGCGAGGCGCGAAAAAACCTCATCCGAAAAACCAATAACCTTCATGGTTTTGTGAGTGAGATCAACGTTAGGAACAACATCTTCGTATTTAAATTCGATTGTAACCTTGGGCACAATCCCACTTATAAATCGTTCGTAATAAAAATGAACAAGCGGATTCGGTGAAATCTCAAACCTGCCAAGCAAGCCAAAATCAGTAAGGTTGAAAAGATCTTCGTCTGTTAAACCGTCTTTCATAAGCTCGTGAGTCATTTTTTCAATAAGTCGCTGCAAAACCGATGATTTTTTCCGTAAGTACACGTTTTTCGAAAGTTTGATATAAAAATCCTGAATGTCTTTTGCCTGATCAAGCGCGACTTCATCGATCATTATTTTTTTATCAATGTAATACACATGTTTCGCAAGATATTCAACGCCGGGATCTTCGCCAATCGTATAAAATGCATCACGTGAAATATAATCAAGTTTCTCCGCGCCAAAGTTTTTATCCGAAACTGCAAGATGGAGCGGGTTTTCGTGGTTCGCGAGAGAATACATTAAGTCGTAATCGCACCCGATACTTTTTATAACATCTTTAAGCCCCTCGATGATTTGAAGCCCGCGATCTTTGTGATTTATTTTACCAAGCCGTTCAGTGGTGTGGGAAAAAGGTCCATGGCCTATGTCGTGATAAAGTGCGAAAGTTGAAAGTGCGAAAGCTTCTGCCTCATTAATAAATCCGTGGCGGAGCCAATCCACCGCTAAACGTTTTGTTCTTTCGTATGATCCAAGAGAATGTTCTTTTCTTGTGTGCGTTGCCGCCGGAAATACTGACGAGGTAAAGCCAAGCTGGTGCTTAAATCCAAGCGATTGGAACTCCTTTGTGTCAATAAGCGGCAAGACTTTATTAATCTCAATAACCCCCAAAATTGGGTCGATCACAAATTTTGGCTTGTCGATTCGAATCATTCCTCTTATACTAAGAGAAGTTTTTTTATTTGGAAAGGAGCCGGTGCCATGAACGAACGCGAAGAAGCTATGGTAAGACTTTTAGCTTATTTTAGGAAGTTGGGAGGCGTACTAAGAAAAACGCAGGCATTCGAGCATGACCCAGAGGGGAAATCCGTGAAGATAAAAATATGGCTAAGCGGTAATACTAACTCTGGGAAAAGTACTCTTAGAAGAAATCTCGCGGAGCTTCTTGGTTTTAACGACTTCTATGTTGGTGATGTCTTTAGAGAGAAGGCAAGAATCAAGGGACTTTCGATTTCTCAATTTTATGCCGAGATTGGTCCTGAGGAAGAAATGGCGATCGACAGAGAATGGATTGCCTTAATGCTCGAAAAACCAAGAATTATAATTGAGGGAAGAATGGCTCCATGGGTAGATGAGGTATCTGCAAAATTGGAGCTTTCTTTAAGAGGCTGGGAAGAAACGCTACGAATTTCTCTTTTTCTTTCAGTTGATCCGCTTGAAGGAGCAAAAAGAGCTTTGGGACGAAAAGAAAATGCCGGAAGAAATATGGGAGATGTGGTTGTCGAAAATGAAAGCAGAAAAGAAGAGGAGCAGAAACACTACTCCGCACTCTATGGCATATCTAATCACCTTAATAAGAAAGCAACGCGAGGCGGCGAAAGAGTGTTTGATTATGTTATTGATACTACGAATCAGTCGCCTGAAGCAGTGCTTAAAATGGCACACGGATGCATCGCGCATCGTGTTCAGTACTTTTTTAGAGTTGGTTCATAAAATACAAAAAACCCCAGTTGTGGGGTTTTATTTTTTTAAAAAACAAGATCTTTTTCTCTAAGCAGCTGAGATACTTTATGAGAAAGAAGCTCTTGAATATCTGCCTGTGAGCATAATTTATTGTTCTCTACACATTCAATAAGGGTGAACTCTTCAGGAAACATCTGTACCATCTGAAGATAAATCATTTCTGCGCGTCTCAAGTGATCAATATCTTTTTCATGAATATCGCGAGAAGCGCCTTCCAAATAGCGCCGCTCCCCTTTTTTCGCAATAAGATCAAAGGCAATATCAGCAGAAACATGGAGAACGAAATTCATGTCGGGTCTTGGAATACCTAGAATAGCGTATTCTAACTCATCAAGCCATGCGAAGAACAAGAATCGTTCTCGCGTGTTTTCAAACTTCGCCCCTTGATGACCCATGTTTGAAGCTACATAGCGGTTTGAAACAACAACTTTCCCCTCACTAAGTGCCGCTTGGATTTTTTCAGCTTGTTCGAATCGATCCAAGGCATAGAAAAGAGAGGCACGCTTTGGATTCAACGCATCAGAACGGCGCTGATACTCACCCCTCAAATATTTTTCTACAAAATAAGCGGAGGGTTCTCCGTAGGTAGGAAAATCGAACACAACGACATCGAAGCCACGCTCCGTGAGATTGGAAACCAAAAGGTCTGTTTGTACTTTCTTTCCGGATCCGTCCGTCCCCTCGATCACAATAAAAATGCCTCGATTACTCATTGGCAAATCCCCTTCTAAAGTTCTTCTGGAATACTATCATAACCCCGTAGGAAATTAAAATATTTTCCGTAAATACGGTAACAGCCCTAATGTTTGATAATTGTTTCGCGCTAAGTGGCTTTTTTCGACTCGAAAATATTTTTTATATTTTCTCACCATTTCCTACGGGGTATAATCAAAAACGCCCGCCCAGCCCCGCTCTTTGGGGATAACTTAAAAGAAAAGCCACCCCTTGGGGGGCGGCTATAGAATTTTATTTACATCCACATTTGCGGAAGCGGGGTCTCGGACCACTTGCTCAAAACTTCTTCACTATAATCGAACTCTCCTTTTTCGCCATACGCAACCTTGATTTTATTTTTTCCCACATGCCCAATCACGATTCCATAGCATATATCTGATACTGAATAATAAGCATAAACCCCACTCCCGATTCGGGGCAGTTTACTTAAGAATCCAACTCCGGAGAGAGTGAAGCCAGTCTCGACTTCATTCTCATAAGCCTCAATGGTTTGTACAAGTCTTCGGGCGGTATCGGGGTCGATCTTTTGACCTGAAGCAATCCGACCCCTTACCTTCTCCAGTTCTTGCGGAGTCAGCCTCGGACCTTTAGGAAGGTTTTTCCATGCGTCCCACCGCTTGCGAGTCATTCGCTCTCCTTGGCTTAGGTGAATCAGAAATGTAAAAATCTGACTTCACTCTACAATTATTAGAAGCGGCGTGTCAATAGTGTATTAACAAGCTCCGCAATCGCGGAGCTTGTTAATAAATTAAAAGTGAGTGATTTAACTACTCAACAACAATTCCAGATTGGCGCGCGCTTCCTTCAATAATCTTTACTGCGGCGTCGAGGTCTATGGTATTTAAGTCAGCTAGTTTTTTCTCTGCAATTTCTCTAACCTGCGCTTTTGTCACCTTACCAACTTTAACACTGTTGGGTGTCCCAGAACCTTTTTCTACGCCCGCGGCTTTTCTTAGAAGCGCTGATGCAGGAGAAGTTCGAAGCTTGAATTCAAAAGACCGATCAACATAGATCGTGATGTCGGCCGGAATAATATCTCCCGCCATATCTTTGGTCGCTTCGTTAAACTGTTGGCAGAATGCCCCAATATTCACGCCGTGCTGGCCCAAAGCCGGGCCCACAGGTGGGGCGGGATTTGCCGCTCCGGCAGGAAGTTGAAGTTTAAGTTGTGCTTTAATTGCTTTTGCCATGCTTCTTGTATTTTTTATCTGTTGCTATTATATCTTCTGAACTTGCAAAGAATCAAGCTCAACCAAAGTATCACGATTAAAGACCGGCACTAACACTTTCACCTTACCCCGCTCTTCATCAACTTCCGCAACTTTGCCATCGTAATCCTTAAATGGGCCGTCAACAATTCGGACCGTTTCATTTACCTTGAGATCGAACTTAAATGTCGGCTCTTTTTCGCCCATGCGCCGCATTAAATCATCCACTTCTGCTTTGGAAAGTGGAGCTGGGGTTGCGGCATTCGAACCAACAAATCCAGTGACGCGAGGGGTGTTACGAACCACAAACCAAGAGTCTTGCTCAAGGATCATATCTACAAGAACGTATCCAGGATATATTTTTTCTTCGATCGTTTGTCGCTTTCCAGCCTTTACTTTAATTTTCACCTCTTTTGGCACAACTACATTAAAAATCTTGTCTGTCATCGCAAGCGATTCAACGCGCTGTTTTAAATAACGCGATACTGCGTCTTCGTAGCCCGAATACGTATGGATCGCGTACCAATGTCGTTCTTTGGGCTCTTCAATTTTATCTTTACCAGGGTTCATCCCGTTAGAAATAGGAAACTTCTAGTTTCCGTGTAATACAACGCATGACCTTTTTAATAAGTTTATTATTGCTTAGTAGTTTATGCATGGGATATAGATGGGTAATCTCTAACGGGATTCATGCTCTTAAATAATTCTCTTCACAATTTCTAAAAATATTGAATCCAAAATGCCTAGAAAGAAAGAAAGCGCAACTGAAAAAACAACTACGAAAAGCGTGTAGCGCGTAGTTTCAGCTCTTGTTGGCCAATTCACTTTTTTAAACTCTTGGCGCGCTTCTTCAAAAAAAGTTTTTATCCTTTGCATAACTTAGCTCTCATTTTTGAATAAAACTCTTTAAATGTCAAGATTTTTCACGCTTGTGGCGTGAGCCTGGATAAAGTTTTTGCGGGGCTCAACAAGCTCACCCATCAAAATATCAAACATTTTGTCAGCTTCGGCGGCATCCTCTACCAAAACCCGAAGAAGCACTCGCGCCCCAGGATCCATTGTAGTTTCCCAAAGCTGGGACGGATTCATCTCGCCCAATCCCTTATAGCGTTGAATCGTTGCCTCCCCTCCAAATACTTTTTTCAAAACCTCATCACGCTCTTTATCGCTATAGGCGTAACGAAATTCCTTTCCTTTCTGGATTCGGAAAAGTGGCGGTTGAGCAATAAATAGGTGACCTTTATCAATAATCTGGGGGAAGTAACGATAAAAAAGGGTAAGGAGGAGTGTGCGAATATGAGCGCCGTCAACGTCTGCGTCAGTCATAAGAACAACTTTATGATATCGAAGTTTTGTAATGTCAAAATTTTCCGAGATTGCGGTGCCAAGCGCGATTACAAGCGAGCGAATTTCTTTGTTTAGAAGCATCTTATCAACTCGAGACTTTTCAACATTTAAAATCTTGCCCTTTAGTGGCAGAATGGCTTGAAAACGCCGGTCTCTCCCCTGCTTCGCGCTACCACCGGCAGAATCACCCTCAACAATAAAGATCTCGGACTCTTCTGCTTTTTTTGAACTGCAGTCAGCAAGTTTCCCCGGAAGCGTAAGGCCTTCAAGAGCCCCTTTGCGGAGCACGGTTTCCTTTGCCGCCTTTGCAGCCGCGCGCGCCTTTGCAGCAAGAAGATTTTTCTCAATTATTTTTCTTGCTTCAGTGCTATTTTTTTCCAAAAATTCTTTAAGCGCCTCCGCGACAACGGCTTCGGTTGCGGTGCGCGCTTCAGGGTTCCCAAGTCGAGCTTTTGTCTGACCTTCAAATTGTGGCTCGCGAATTTTTATAGAAACTGCAGCGACAAGGCCTTCTCGCACATCGTCTCCAGTTAAATTTTCTTCCGACTCCTTAAGATAGCCATCCTTCCTCGCAAAATCATTAAGCGTTCTAGTGAGCGCCGAGCGAAAACCGGTAATGTGCGTACCGCCATCGGGGGTATAAATATTATTGGCAAAGCTCAACTCTTTATTCTCATAATCGCTTGTGTAGAGAAATGTTGCCTCAACGTCAATGCCCTCACTTGATTTCTGAACATAAAATGGCATCTCCTGAATACGAGAGGCGCTCCCGACAAGATAGGTTATAAACGACTGAAGCCCGCCCTCGAAATAAAAACTGTGGTATTCAACATTCTCGCCACGCTCATCCGTAATATCTATACGAATGCCTTTTGTGAGATATGCCTGTTGGCGCAAGTGATCAATGATTTTCTTTTGATCAAACTCAATATGCGAAAAAATCTCGGGGTCTGGATCGAATGTAATTTTCGTGCTCGTTTCTTTGCACGCACCAACTTTTTTGACGTTATAAACCGGTTTGCCCCGCTTATATTCCTGCATATAAAGATGCCCGTCACGACAAACTTCCGCCTTCATCCACGTTGAAAGCGCACAGACAACCGAAACACCAACACCGTGCAAACCTCCCGAAACTTTATACGAATCACCGCCAAATTTACCGCCTGCGTGAAGCGTCGTTAAAACCGTTTCAAGTGCAGATTTTTTAGTAGTCTTATGAACATCAACCGGAATGCCACGTCCATCATCAGTCACTGATACCCTATTTCCTTTTAAAATTTCAACCTTAATATGCTTAGCGTAGCCCGCCATTGCTTCGTCAATCGAATTATCAACTACCTCCCAAACAAGATGATGCAACCCCTCAACGCCAGTCGAACCAATATACATTCCAGGGCGCTTTCTTACGGGTTCCAACCCCTCAAGAACGTAGATGTCCTTTGCGCTATATGATGATGATCCTTTTGTTTCGTTTGCCATTTTTGGCTAAAAATAGGGTAAAAAAACCACTCACTCAATAAAAAGCCTTTCGGGGCTCTTTTTATTTACTCTAATTTTAACAAAAAACCGCCTAAAAAGAAAGCGGTTTTTCTTGTGATAAATCTTTTTATTTATAGATTTCTAACATTTCCCAAAGTACCGCGTATGAATATATTAAGAAGAAATAGGCGGTTGCGGCTGGTTGAGTTTTAAACACAGAGCTTATCCAATGCTTAAAGGCAAAAGAGGAATTCTCTCCGAAAAGACGCGCCATAGAAATAACCGCTTGCCTCATTTTTTCGACATATGCGGAATTAACATCATTTTGAGATCGTATCCATTGTGTCCGGCGAGCTATATCGTCTCCAGAGATTCTAAGGTGGGGAAGCTCTCCATCCAAACAAGAATAAAATACTGCAAAAATAACGACGATCGCATAACAGATATTATCTATTTCCTTTTCTTTTTCTGCCTCTAGAAGCTCAAGACTTTCTCCATGAGCATGCCTTACATTGAGATTGAAAGAAGCGGTAGAGGCTACATCCCATGCTATTAAAACATGAAGTTCTGGAGAGCTTCGTTTTAAATCGAGAAAAACTTTTTTTCGAGGTTCTTCTTGTGTGGCGCATTTCGATGCAAAAATAACATCTTCTGGGCGAATAATTGGGCGATACATACCCCACTCGTATTAAGTGACTGCTTTTAGTTTATTCCTACAAAAATTTAAAAACAAGAAAGCCCGCTTCTAAAAGCCGGGTTATATAAATTAAAAAAAGACCGCAGATTGCTCTGCGGTTTTGTTAAAACTGATTCTAAGAATCTTTCGGAAGCGCCTTGAGTCTTTCTGTTGCTTCACGGTAGAGATCTGAGTTGGGCAAGAAACCCTCACGCTCCCAATCTTGATCTGGGTTGTAACCCGAAGGAGTAAACCACGGGATGAGCATTATTTGTTGAGCCTTACGCAAAAGCGAATCGTATGGCAACTCTCGCTCACGAAGATCGTAAACTGCGTCAACACACTTCTTGAGAGCTACGTCCAACTTGATCTCATTACCCAAAGCGTCAAAAATGCGCATTTCCCACATTGCATGCATTTCAAGCATCTTCTCTTTCCAAGACATACCGGGGAAGAAATTCTTGAGGCCAAAATGATCTATACCCATCTCAAGAGTGGTCGCTCTAAAAATGCGCCAACGAAGATAGAGAGAAAAGAGCACCTCATCAACGCCACCATTGCTGTACTCCCACCCATCCATTACAACATGCCTTCCAGCCATCTCGGCGATAACCCGATACCACAAAGACATGTAAGCATCCTGTGTCCAACGCCACTTCTTTGCCTCGAAGACGGATGGCGCTATGAAAAGCAAATCTTCGCGTTTACCCAAGCCGTCAGTGAAAGCAATTCCTTCGTTAATGTTCGGCTGCATTACTCTTTCCCAGAGAGCCCCTTTTCCGCATTTCGCCGTAAGCTCCTCAACTGTACGCACGCCTTCTTCGCAGAGTACATCACACAAGCGCCTACCTGACGTGATCGGCATGCTTACATATCCGATGTGTGCCCGACGATTACCACGAAAAGAACGATAAGCACCGAGAACGA
>Ga0209515_10000695_pt1 | contig 59610 bp, 55 predicted proteins | sample Subgroupgradi54m_FD_187454 | JGI IMG/M metagenome (GOLD analysis project Ga0209515, IMG submission 187454) | Subsurface groundwater microbial communities from S. Glens Falls, New York, USA - GMW60B uncontaminated upgradient, 5.4 m (SPAdes)... ... | reverse complement strand
CAAGAAGTACTCCATCTTTATCAACAGCAATACCTGCATGGGTAATATAGTGATACTGTTCATCATCCGCGGCAAGATAGACGATTTCATCGGTTGCCCGCATAATTGTTTTCTCGCCTTGGGTAACTTTTTCTATTTTTCGATAGGGTGTTTCTAAAAAGCCATACTCATTGACCCGACTATACAACGCCATATAGGTAACCAGTCCAATATTGGGTCCTTCTGGACTTCGGACTGGATCAATGCGACCATATTGCGATGCATTGATGTCACGGATAGAAAATGAGGCGCGCTCCCGGGAAATGCCTCCTGTTCCCATGACGGTCAACCGGCGCAAGTTGTCCACTTCAGCAAGCGGATTGGTCTGGTCAAGGATGGTAGAAAGCTGACTCGTGCGGAAAAAGTCATTTACCGCTGCAATGATGGGCCGGGCATTGACGAGCTGTCCAGGAGTCAGATCTACGGCAGCAGGGCCTGCTAAGCTCATTTTTTCCCGTACGGATCGTTCAAGACGCAAAAGTCCGACGCGAAAAGCATTGGTTGCCACAAGTTCTCCAACCCTACGCACTCTTCGATTCCCCAAATGATCGATGTCATCTACGTCGCCTTTGCCATTATTCAAAGCAATAAGATAGCGCACACTTCCGATAATATCCTCGCGCGTTAACACCCAGTGCTGTTTCGTATTAGGAACGGTGATTTCTAACTTTTTATTCATCTTGTATCTCCCCACGCGCTCCAGACTATAGCGCCTGCTGTCAAAAAACATGGTTTTGAGAAGTTCTTGGGCGTTATCAATCACAATAGGTTCCCCAGGGCGAAGCTTTCGATATAACTCCAAAACTGCCTCGACTTGATTGGTTGTTGGGTCTTTGGCGAGGGTTGCTTCCAGAAATCGATGATCGCCATTGGCATCCACATCGGCAAATGTCTTTTGAATCTCTTCATTAGTAGAAAGCCCAATGGCACGCAAAAATGTGGTTCCCACAAATTTGCGTCTCCGGTCAATGCGTACCATAAGAACATCGTTTCTGGTAACGATAAATTCAAGCCAACTACCGTGCATGGGTCGAATTTCTGCACTATAGAGTGTTTTTCCTGTGGTAGAGTCAACTTGACCAGTAAAATAAATACCCGGAGAACGAACCAACTGGTTAACAACGCATCGTTCAATGCCATTGATAATAAATGTCCCATGCGGCGTCATTGCTGGGATATCACCCAAAAACACCTCTTGGGTTACTTGATGGCCGGTTTGCTTGTTGGTAAGAGTCGCCGTGGTTTTGAGCGGCATATCAAACGTCAATCCTTTTTCCAGTGCGGTTCCCGGGGTGATGCGTGGTTTGCCAAAGAAGTAATCCCCAAAGGCTAGTTCCCAATTTTTACCAGTGAAATCAGAAATAGGAGAAACTTCTTTTAGAAGCTCATGTATACCGTGCTCTAAAAACCACTGATAGGATTCCCGCTGCACCAGGGTAAGATCAAAAGGTGGAAGGTTCGTGAAGTGCTTCCCCCAGCTCGTCCGCTCATGATAGCTCGTGTCTTTGGCCATTAAATAAATTCTGTCAAAAAACAATGGAAATCAGTGCCTATAATAAAAGCCTATGTAAACGACAAAAAGAAGCGAACAATGAACGTCCGCCCCTAATAGGCTTTTTAGATATCTTTATTATAGCTCACTTTTCTCCTGTGTCAACAGTGACTTTTCTTGACTGATTAAATAGACTATAATTCCCTTATGAATATCCTAGTTGCCTATGCCACCAATTCAGGCGGCACAGCGGATGCAGCCAACATTGTGAACACCGCATTGACCAGCGGCAATCATCAGGTGACCACGAAAATGATTCGTGATGTGAATCCTGATGAACTGGCTGCTTTTGATCTGGTCCTCTTTGGCTCACCCAGCTGGGATTACCAGGATAAAGAAGGCGTGCCCCACGAAGATTTCATCGCATTTATAGAGAAAATGAAAGGGAAAACGTTGCCCAATAAAAATTGGGCCATCTTTGGTTTAGGTGATTCCAGCTACACGCACTTTTGCGGGGCTGTTGATCATTTAGAAGAATTTGTAAAAACGATGCAAGGAAAACTGACAACGGAATCATTGCGTATCGATGGATACTACACCCAACCCGGCAATGGCGAAAAAGTAAAAGCTTGGACCGAGCACCTTCTACAAGCGATCAAATAATTCAAAATAATACTTACAGATACTTCGCAATATTTTCTCCGTGCTCTTCGATGGTTTTGGCGTAATGGGCAACCCCTTTATCATCATGGAGATAAAACCAATAGGGAGTATCTGTGGCGTAGATGACCGCTTTTATAGATGCTACGCCCGGATTGGCAATGGGTGCTGGCGGGAGTCCAGGATGGGTATAGGTATTGTATGGTGAATTGATGAGCTTATCGGCGCTAGTAATCTCTTTTTTCCACCAAGTTTTTCCTGCAGATTGATATCCCAAGGCATATTGAAGCGTCGCATCGGCATTCAGTGGCCAACCTGCTTTAATACGCTTGAGTAAAATACCAGCAATCACCGGCCTATCATCATCGGTCCTGCCTTCTCGTTCTACAATAGAAGCCAAAGTAATTATCTGATCAAATGACAAGCCAGTTTTTTGAGCATCCAGTCGCATCTGACTGGTTATTTTTTTATTAAATGTATCTAAAAAAAGTTGCACAATTGCTGCTGATGTTGCCGTGTGAGGAATAAGATACGTATCGGGAAACATGTATCCTTCTTTTGCATATCGCAAAAATTCGCTCTCCGGAATATCCAATTCTTTATTTAATTTACTTGCGATTTCCTCACTTCGCCACCCTTCCAACGTCGTCACCCATACATCAACGATGCCATGAGTTAACTCATGTGCAATTGCTGTTGCATCCATAGCACGATTGAGTCGAAAATCTCCTGCCTGCAAATCATTATCGATTTTTAAAAATTTTATCAAAAGAAAAAAAGCGATGGGATTGCGAATCAAATTTTGTCCGGAAAGACGACTCGCGATGCTTCGCACGCCCTCTCCCTTGGCAACGACAAACGTAATGGGCGAATTGTCTTTGGCTGCAACCGGCCCAGTACCATCTTGCCACCAAAACCACGCACCACCCAACCCTACCAAAAGAACCAAAAATAAAATACTCATACGCATAACTATGGTCTGTTGTGATTTCATATATGTGTTTAGTCAAGAGAAAAAACAGGAACATTTTTCATCGTCTCCACCGCTTCTTTCAACCGCCATTTATCTGAACTATACAATGAGCATAGTATATCACCTTTGTCGACATGCTCCTCGAGCTTCCGATGAAGGTACATACCTGCTTTTTTATCGGTGGGACAACCCAAAATGCGGCAAATCACGGTGATCTGCTTATTGTTTATGCCATTCACTCTTCCTTTTTTTGTCGACCGCACCTCATGGGCATATTTCCCGGGTAATAAATGATGACTTTCCACATGAGGGTTTCCCCCTTGTACTTTAATAATTTCGCGCATTTTCTCCAGTGCTTTCCCAGACGTGAGGAGTTCTCGCGCGACATCTTCCCCAATTAAATGTTTTTTTGCTGGGATATCGGCAAAACAAAGATTCAAAAGTTTGCCAGCTAGCCGCAATGCTTTTGCCTCAAGTGCCAGGGGTCGATTTTTATCTTGCTCAAGTACTTGAAATACATCGTGGGCTTCCAACACCGGACCAATACCTCTCCCGGCATTTTGTCTAATTTCATTAATGTCTATCACTACCTTAATGTGAAATTTTTTGGCCAAAAACGTAAACTTTTTGGCAATAAGTTCTGCATCCTTAAAATGCGCTATTTTCATAGTAAAACCAACCGGAATATCCAAAACCAAATGCGTATCACCGGAGGCGACTTTTTTTGCCATTATAGAAACAATAATTTTATCAAACGATTCAAATGCCAATGGCTGTTCGACTTGAATAATCACATCATCAGCAGGGGCTAGCCCCAAATGGCCACCCCAGACGATGCACCCACCGGCTTTGGCAACCAGTCCTTCAATCTGCCGAGGGGTAAAGGTAACCGGAGCAACCACCTCCATAGTGTCAGCGGTTCCAGCAGGCGAGGTAATAGCGCGTGAAGAATTTTTAGGAATTTGAAAGCCAGCCGCAGCGATAATGGGCACTAAAATCATTGTTGTTCTGGTGCCGGCAACTCCTCCGGTAGAATGTTTATCAGCAACAATACCATGGAAATGAAGTTTCGGGCCAGTAGCAACCATCGCTTGAGTAAGATGATACAGTTCTTCATCAGAAAATCCTTCTTTAAATCCCGCAGCAGCAAAATAGGTCGTCAGAACCGGGCTTAACCGTTTATTGGCAATCTCATCCATGATGGAAAAGATTTCATTGTAAGACAATGATTTGCCGATAAGCTTTTTTTTAATTGCATCAATGGCACGTTGATTATTCGTTTTATCCATATATTAAATTCGAACGAGTCGTGCTTTTACGTTTAATCGTTTCCAAAGAGTTCCCGGAGGCACACAGGTAATGAGGGTCAAGTATGAATCGTCATACTTTTGTTCCAATGCAGCTAGATCGCTAGGGTCACGCACAATCATTTCATAGACTTTGTATTTGTAGGTTATACCATCATACGCAACAAATATGTCATCACCTACAGCAAGTGCGGGCAATGTTGAAAATATGGTTTTATAATCTTTAGGATCAAAAAACTGAGGCAACACAGAATGACCAAATACCACGGCATTTCCATATTCGCCAGGTAATCCCGTACCGCCATAGTGAACTAAACTTCTATTGAGATCATCCCCGGCAATGGTGGCTATCGCATTCTCTATTTTGAGTTTTGGAATAGAAAGTTTGTAGCTATTGACTTGCGTTACCACTTTCTTTTGCGGACTCGTGGGGTACCATAAATTCGCATTGGTATAATCTACTACTCCTGTCTCTCCAGGAGAGGCAGCCAGAACCGTCTGCGGCAATATGGTGGCAACGCTTGTCACAACTCCCGTTGAATTTGGAATAGGTGTTATAGTTCCTGCAAAAAGCGGTGCCCTAAAAAGGGTGAATGAAATAATGGGCCAGGCAACCCATAAAAGAATGCCGCCCCCCACGCCCATAAGAAAAAACGATAAAATGACGGGGCGTCGAAGCGGCCGCTTCGGTTTTACTTTAATATATTGATATAACATGCTACTCCTGTACTGCAACCGTCATTGAAATATTATTTTTATTGATGGGGAGATTTTTAAATATTGAAAGCTGAAATCTAAATGCAACAGCACCAATGCCATTGACGGATTTAAGGTATTCTTGTGCTGCCGTAATAGTTTTACCAGCAAGTGTTTGAGTTATATGAGGAAGATCAAGCTGTGGAATGGCGACTCCAGACAACTGCGCTGTTGCGATAATTTTTCCATCTTTTTTTACCTGGGTATCACTTACTGTGACGTTGGTATATTTTGGATCAAAGGTATATCCTGAAGGAAGATCATCACCAAGAGTTCCCGAAAGAAGAGAAACAAGATCCGTCTTGGTATACGAAGTGCCGGAAACAACAATAGTTGCTTTTCCGTGCAGCTCTTTGGCTTCTTGATCTAATTCTTCTACAAATGTTTTATCAGCTATCGACGTTTTGACGGTCGTATCAATAAGTTGTTCCGTACCGCTCACACTGGCAGTGAGATCCTCTTTTGCTTTATCAACTAATTCCTGCGTCAATGCTTTTATCAAAGTGTCCTGATCCAATCGGGACACCACGGTAATATCCCGACTGGTCCCACCAGTTAATGCATTGTCGTTTCTAGCAATAGCAACATCAGAGTCTATACTTTTAAAAGTAAAGTCACTTCCGGCGGGCAGATTTCCGGCTGTCCCAATGGTTGATGCAGTGATGCCAACTATTCCTTTTCCATAGGTTAAACTCGATTGAGCCAAATTTTCACTTGCAGATGCCACACTCACATCGTCGTTTAGTGTAAACTGCACCAAACCGCTGACCACTACCGTACCTTTGAGGAAACTCCGAGGATTAGTCGATTTGTTATAGATCGTGATAGTTCCTTTTGCCGGATCGCCGACCTGTTTTTTCCCGGTAACAGCAATTGCTTTTTCTCCACTAATGGTTTTTTCTTGCTTCCTGCCGGGTAAAATTTTTGACGCACTATCAGCAACCGTTGCCGTCGGATCCACGGTAATAGAAACGGTTTTGTTTATTTTTTTGGCAACTTCATAAATAGTCACCGTCGCATGAGGAATCATCCAATATCCCATCCCCGCAATCAACAAAAAAATAATACCAATGACTATGACTGCCGGCCCGGAACGAGGAATACGAAATTGCAAAACAGGCAATGGAATATGAGGAAGAGAAATATGAGGAGATACAGTCTCTTCTTGAGGAATCACTTCTTTCTCTAATACATCAACATTACGGCGAAATCCCAAGCGCTCTGGATCAACCATAACAACATTTGACTCTTCACTCTCTTGTGGCACGATGACCTCTTCATTTTTCTCTTCTTCCGGTTCTTGTGATGTCATCGAAAGGACAAGCTCACTTGCCCCTGCAAAAGAAATTGCACTAATAAGAGTGCCCATAGAAAGAATGTCAATTTTGGGGAAGTGCATGAAGTTGGCGCGCGTTTGCCATGGATGACGTAAAAGGTCACGCTTTACTTCTTCCAAATGATCCGCGTGAGTTCCATAGAGTAAAATACGCGATGGTAAGACCTCAAGGTCATGAAAACTTTTGAGTGCTTCTTCCAGAGAAGTCACCATGTCTGTTGTTTTTTCTACAATCTTTTGACCAACGAGCGCCCCAATTTTGTATACCGATATGGTCAAAGTATTATTAGTAATGCCCAAAAGAATTACTGTAGGAGGCACTCCTTCGTCACGCTTCAGATTATGAATAATTGCCTGATATATGCTAACAAATCCCATGGGAGAAAGTCCTAATGCGTGGGTGAGTTTTTTTAAATGCGGTCGCACGTCTTTGCCAATATCGCCTTCTTGAGTGAGATACACCGCAGGAAGCCCCAAAATAACTTTCATAATTTGGGACGAATCCGGATGCACTTCCAAAGAAGAAATTGCCCTGTCAGCAGCTTCTATACGACGTTCCCAAGAATCAGCCTCTACTGATTTACTTGTTGTGCCCTTGATGATTGGCAACCGCTTCTCGTCAACTTCCCACAAACCCGCAATGACTGCATCAACATCTAAAAGGAGTGATAAAAACAGCTCTTTTTGTTCGGTTTTTGGATGCATGAGATGTTTGAATGCGCCAGGTAATTCCATAGAAAAGAAATCGGGCAGTTTTCCGATATAATTCTATAGTAGCAGTGAAAGACGGAAGAGGCAATCTTAAAAATTAAGAGGTTGTTACAACAGCATAGATGCGGCGGATACCAGAGCCTGCTGACTCTTCTTTAATAATTTTGAAGTGTCCAAGGGCACCAGTTTTTTCTACATGCGGCCCACCACAAAATTCAGCGGAGAAAAAATCTTTTTGAGGACCCACGAAATATACACTCACGCGATCAGGATACTTATGTCCAAATTCCATCTGCGCACCAATTTTTTCCGCTTGGATTCTGTCCATCTCAATACGGACAACCGGCAAATCTTCTTTAATTTTTTGATTGACGAGTTCTTCAACTTTCTTAATTTCTTCTTCTGATAATTTTCTCGCAAAATTAAAATCCATACGCAATCGTTCGGCAGTAATATTACTTCCCCGTTGTCGAATAGCTGGATCAACAATTTTTTGTAATGATGCTAACAATAAATGATGGGCAGTATGAAGTTTCGTTGTTTCCTCACTGTGATCTGCAAGTCCGCCCTTAAACATGCCTTTTGCTGCAGTCCTTGATAACTCTCTGTGTTTTTTTTCAAGATCTAACAGTGTTTTATTAATCTCTTGAATATCCACTGCACATCCCCATTCATTAAGTAATTCAAAAGCAATTTCAGTAGGAAGTCCATCCGTTTGCTTAAGATCAAACAATAATTCCCCAGTAATATGTTCACTCGTTTGAAGTTTTCTCGTACTCCTCTGGAGTGTGCGCTCAAACTCATCAATCTCTTCACCAATAGATATTTCCAAATTGTACTGTTTAATGCCACTAAAATATCCTGTATCTGCATAAGTTTGCAATACATTTTGACAAAGAGTTGGTACAATTTTTAGCGGAACAATATCCAGCTGCATCATTTTTACGACGGACCTTCTAATCAATCGACGAAGGACGTATCCTCTATCTTTATTACTTGGCTCAACTCCATCGACTATCATGAATGCTGCTGCTTTTATATGATCTGCCACAACTCTAATTGCAGCTCGCTTTTCGCCTTCATACTCTTTATCAGATTGTTGCTTAATTGTAGTTATTAATGAATCAAAAAGGTCTGTCGTAAATATATCAGGAGTATTTTCCGTTGCTGCCACCATGCGTTCAAGTCCTCCGCCGAAATCCACAACTTTATCAGACAATTCTTTGAGCGTCCCGTCTGCCTGTTTTTGATATTGCATAAATACAGAGTTGGCAATTTCCATAAACCGTCCACAGTCGCAGTTTGGATGACACGGTTCATCTTTCCAAATAGATTTTTCATGAAGTTGTAATTCTTTTCCGAAATCAAAAAATATCTCGCTATCCGGTCCGCCCGGTTCGCCTGCTGGCATTTTTTCCGGCTCACCACTTCGACTCCACCAATTTTTGCGAGCAGGATACGTAAAAATTCGCTCGCCAACTCTAGCATCAATACCTACTTTCCCAAATAATTCTTTCCAGATTGCAATGGATTCTGTATCTTTAGGGACAGACCCGCTTCCTTCAAACACGCTGACATATAATCGTTTTGGGTCAAGATGTAATTCTTTGGTTAAAAATTCAAAAATCCACGGCAACTGTTCTTTTTTGAAATAATCGCCGAGAGACCAATTGCCGAGCATTTCAAAAAATGTCGTGTGCCGGTTGTCGCCGACTTCCTCGATATCTTGACTGCGAAAAGATTTTTGACTATCAACAAGCCGTTTGCCCGAAGGATGGGGTTGCCCAAGAAGATATGGAATAAGTGGCTGCATGCCGGAAGAAGTAAACAACGTCGTCGGGTCATTTTCCGGTACCAGAGGTGCGGACGGAATTTCTGCATGTCCACGCTTTTTGAAAAACTCAATATATTTTTTCCGAACTTCTGCTGACTTCATAGAGCAATTATACATTAAACGCAAGTTGTCATACTAATTTTTTGACTCTTGACAAGACGTACGCTATAACGTACGATAAGAATATATGAATACTTTGCCTAGTACTCTAACCGCAAGTGAAGCACGGGCCAATCTTTATGACATGCTGGAAGAAGTAAACAAATACTTCAAACGATTTGTTATCACTCGCAAAGGCAAACCCCAAGCGATTGTTTTGTCTATGGATGAAGTTGAAACCCTGGAAGAAACGGCAGAAATCCTTGCTATTCCGGGAGCCAGAGCATCAATACGTAGAGGATTGAAACAGATAAAAGAAGGAAAAGTAGTCCCCCTTTCTGATTTATAAATTTTTGATAATCCATGAACGTCTATTTATCTCAAAACGCTAAGAAACAACATCATGGTCTTCCTAAAATTCAACAAAAAAAGATAAAGAAAAAATTGGAACTTTTAGCTACGGACCCTACGTCTGGAAAAAAACTTGGTGGCGAATTTGCGGGGCAACGATCCCTCAAAGCTTGGCCGTATAGAATACTCTATCTTATAGATAAAAAAGATAACGCTGTGTACGTCATCTCCATACTTCATCGCCAAGGCGCATACAAATAAGATATAATAACTTCATGGGATACTTTACCGAACTCAATACGATATTAAAACTTCCGAAGGGAAGCGTAAGTACTTCTGATATTACAGTAGACAAAACCTTTACTGTTTTAAAGGATAAAGAACGAATCTTTCCACTTCATATCGCTATACTCCTTGTGGATGACGACTGGAATTTTTTGGGATATTGCGTCGTCCACGAAGTACTAGTGAAAAATAAACAAACGTCTCTCACATTTGAAGTATTATCTTTGTTCACTCTGGAACAACAATCGTTATATAAAGAAAAATTCCTCGAAGCCGCCAAAAAAACCGGAGAGGTTTCCTAATAATCGCTACGAAGACTTCTTTGGGATATTTTTGAAGAGTTTTTTTCGTAAATCTGCAGTCGTTTCCCGGCCGTGTTCCTGAAGTGCTTCTATGTGGGCCAACGCAGTATCGAGCTTTTTTGTTGTCTCGTGGGATAACTGCTCTCTCTTGTCTTCTATCTGCTCAACAACCTGTTCTTTAATCACTTCCCCTTGTTTGACTAATTCTTTCCCTTTTTGCTCAAGTTCTTCCAGTTTCTGTTCCAATTCATCAATAAAATCTTTTCCTTTTTCCTCAAGCAATATTCCCGTTTTTTTTCCTTCTTTTGTTCCTAAAAAAAATAATGTGACTGCGCCCAATAGTCCACCGACAAAAAATCCAACCCAAAACTTTATATCCCCATGCTCATGATCAGTCATCTTTTCCACCTCTTTTGTGCAACGCAGAAAAGACAGATAATCCCGCCTTCATGCCACTGACGAGTCCAGACAAGTTAGCTACACCTTCGCCCACTGATCCCGTCACTTTTCCAAAATCCTCAAGCATCTTATTTGCTTTTTGGAAAGACGATCGCACTTCCTTGAGGATAAACCACATCTGTACACCGAGCACCACAACGAGGAGAGTCAAAACAATACTAATAATGATAATAGTCAACTGTACTATATCCATAAGGCAGTGCATTCATTATACATATCGATGATGTGCTTCTGTCAATGGTTATTGCTGCAGACTAATCTCGCGGACGATGGTGGTAACTTTGTTAAATCGACTCGTCGCAATGACGGTAACCTTGTTCACACCAGAATCAAGCTGCAGCTGATCAAAAAATCTCCCGTCACTACGCACTAAGATGCTTATACCGTTTATGGTCACCGTGGCGTCTGCATCGGTTTGTCCCAACACTTCTATGCGCCGCTGAGTGGTTACCAAATGATCTTTGGGTGATTCTATGGAAAGATTCGGTGGATGCTGCAATTTTATATACTGCACGCCAAAATATAAAAGGAACATACCCACAAACCCTCCCAAAAGGAGTGCTAAAAATCTACTAGGGGTAAATCGAAAAAATGGCTTATTCAACGGTTCCGCCATTCCTTTCGGCAGAAGACTCGATCTGGGAACATCTTGGGTTTGTCTACGGAAGAATGCTAAAACATGACGGCTATTTAACCCAAGAAATTCTGCGTAATTTTTGACAAACCCTTTTGCGTAAGACAATGAAGGCAAACTACTGTAATCATCTTGTTCTATACCTTCTAAAAACTTGAGACGGATTTTGGTCGCGCCTTCAACGTCCTGGAGGGAATATTTCTTCAACAGGCGTGTCTCCTGTAAAATAGAACCAACAGTCTTCATGGATTATGTTCCTTTTTGCTGAACAAGACTTGCGAGGTATTCATCCGGATTTTTCACAAGCACATCACGCGGTTTACTTCCTTCACCTGGGCCGATAATCCCTGCCTCTTCCAGTTGGTCTAAAATACGTGCCGCCCGCGCATAGCCCACAGATAATCGTCGCTGCAAAAGGGATGCCGAGGCTTTATCGTGCTGGCAAATAAGTCGAAGCGCATCTTCGAAAAGTGCATCCTTACCATCCGACGAGGTGTTTCCGGAAGATTGTCCTCCTTTTTTCCAACCAGATAATGACTGATTGATAACCTCTTCAGTGTAGGCAACTGGCGTATTTTTCTCTTTCAAAAAGTCCACCACCTTATTCACTTCATGTTCTGACACATACGTTCCTTGGATACGACTGGGTTTGGATTGATCTGGCGGGACATAGAGCATATCGCCGCGACCCAAGAGTTTTTCTGCACCCGGCATGTCGATAATAACCCGAGAATCAATCATGGAGGAAACGTTAAAGGCAATACGTGTGGGTACATTGGCTTTGATAAGTCCGGTGATCACGTCCACACTAGGCCGTTGTGTGGCAAGCACCAAATGAATCCCGGTTGCCCGTGCCATTTGCGCGATTCGACAGATGGCATCTTCTACTTCAACCGGTGCATACGCCATAAGGTCGGCAAGTTCATCGATTAAAATAATAATAAAAGGCATGGCTTGAAATCCAGAAAGCTCATTAAATCCATCAATATTGCGTACCCCCACCTCTGCAAATTGTTTATAGCGGTTTTCCATCTCCGTCATGGCCCAGCGAAGTGCGGAAAGTATTTTATCTGGTTCAACAATGACTGGCGTTAATAAATGAGGAATACCGTTGTAGCCGATAAGCTCCACGCGCTTGGGATCTACCATAATCAAACGCACTTCAGCAGGCGTCGTACGGAAAAGAAGCGACGTAATCCAAGCATTGATAAGGACAGATTTCCCTGAACCAGTGGTACCTGCCACCAATACATGCGGCATTCTTCCAATATCAGCAATAACCGGACTGCCGGAAACATCCAAGCCCAGGGCAACCGTCAGCTTGCTTTTTGATTTGTGCATGGGTTCAGAGGCAAGCATGCGCTTGAGGGTAACAAACTCCAAACCACGATTGGGTATTTCAATACCCACTAAATTTCTGCCAGGAATAGGCGCCTCAATACGCACCGCACCCGTTGGGGCTGCGAGAGCCAATGCTAAATCACTGGAAAGCGACGTAATTTTGGATACTTTGGTCCCCAAGGCAATCTCTAAAGCATATTGCGTCACTGCAGGACCGGTATTAACTTCGGCAACTTTTGCCATAATACCGAAGCTTTCCAACGTTTTTTCGATGGTTGATGCATTTTTGCGCATATCCCCACGGTCTGCCTTTTGTCCAGGACCATCAGACAAAAGCGAAAGCGGCGGATACTCCCAGAGCGCCATATCAGCAGGCAATGACCTCATGGGATTAATCTTCAATGCTGATTTATTGGTTGCAGGAGCTGCTGTTTTCATAGAAACGGGAGTCAATGTCACCGGAGCTTTTATGACTAATTTTTCTTCTTGCCCTTTAATTTGAAGAGGAAGTTTTTGTTGTGGAAATATTGGGCCACCAGCAGATGAAACACGCTTGGCAAAAAGCTTGGCTCCCAGATCTCCCACCCATTCCATCACCCGCTGCATAACAAAAACCAGGGCGTTAATCACCCGGTCAAGTGATGCATTCAAAAATACAATACATCCAATCACCAAAAGTGCTAAAAATACTAATACTGCCCCTTCCGCGGAAAGATACCTGCTCACCGTATTCCAAAAAAACTCTCCAATCACTCCTGCCTGTGTCAGTCCCATAAGGCTACCCAAAAGAATAGCAAATCCAAACGGCACATTGGGCTTGCCAATGCCCGATTTTATTTTGAAAAAAAGCAAACTTAAGGAAACCAAAAATGGGGGGAGTACATACATGGCCCACCCGACGTTACCCATAAGTTCTTCCCGAAGGCGCGAAAGAAGAGCTCCTTCACCAAAGAAGGAAAGGGTGATGGTTGCTGCAAATAGCCACAGCCAAATGGCGCCCACGGCATACACAGTCTGCTTTTTTAGCTTCATCTTGAATGGACTTTTTCGCCGATGGTGATAATGTCGTCTTTTCGACATACATTCTAGTATAGGGCTTACATTAGACGAGATCAACCATTTCTGGTATACTAGAGTTCTGACCTAGCCTGCTTTTTCGGTACCCGCTCTGGTAACCAACAGGCGGGTTTATTTTTTCTATGGATATACGAAACATAGCAATCATAGCACACGTTGACCACGGCAAAACCACGCTCGTGGATGGCATGCTGAAACAAACGCATACCTTTCGCGAAAACCAAGCGGAAATGACCCAAACAACCATACTGGACAGTAATGCTTTAGAACGGGAAAAGGGCATCACCATTTTGGCTAAAAATACTGCCGTGATGTATAAAGATACCAAGATTAACATCATTGATACGCCTGGGCATGCGGATTTTAGCGGCGAAGTGGAACGCGTCATCAATATGGCTGATGGTGCTCTTTTGATCGTCGATGCTGCCGAAGGCCCTTTGCCACAAACCCAATTTGTGCTCCAAAAAGCACTGGAACATAACCTCAAAATCATTGTCGTTATTAATAAAATAGATCGTAAAGATGCCAGGCCCCAAGAAGTCCTTCATGAAGTGGAAGAATTATTTTTGCGCCTTGCCCATCATGAAGAACATCTCAACTTCCCGGTTCTCTACGCTGTTGGTCGGGAAGAAAAAGCGTGGGCTACGTATCCTACGGACATGACCAAACCCGCCACACTGCAATCTTTATTTGAAGCAATCATCACGAATATTCCTGCGCCACTTGCTGACGCTACGAAACCGTTTAAAATGCTCGTCTCCACATTAGACTTTGATAGCTACAAAGGAACCTATGCCATCGGCAAAGTCGCCCAGGGTACGGTAAAACCTGGGCAAAATGTTCTCGTTATGGACGAACAAATAAAAATTGGCAGCTACAAAGTTGAACAGGTGTTTGCAAGCCGGGGCCTTACACGCGAAGAAACAAATGAAAGTCTGCCCGGCGACATTATCGCAATTACCGGCATTCCGGATATCGCCATTGGACAAACCATTACCGATCCATCTGATCCTGTTGGATTTCCGACGATTAAGCTCGAAGACCCGACGCTTAAAATTCTCGTTTCTGCAAATACCTCTCCTTTTGCCGGACGAGAAGGAAAATTTGGTACCGCGCGGCAAATTCATGAGCGGCTTTTGAAAGAAAAACAGACAAATATTGGGCTGAAAATCGAAGAGAATCCAGACGGCATTGGCTTTATCGTCTCTGGCCGGGGAGAATTGCATCTTGCGGTATTAATTGAAAATCTGCGCCGTGAAGGATATGAACTCCAAGTGAGTAAACCCGAAGTAATTATTAAGGAAATCGATGGGCAGAAAATGGAACCGTTTGAAGAAATAACTATTGAAATTGATAAAGCCTATGTGGGCATTATTTCCGAGGACTTGGGCAAACGCCGGGGAGAGCTCGTCGATACCCACACCGATGATCGCGGTATGACGCGGATGGTGTATAAAATCAGCAGCAGAAACCTGTTGGGGTTCCGAAGTGATATCCTCACCAAAACCCGTGGCAATGGCATATTTGCCACACGATTTATTGGCTATTTCCCGCTTGCGCCAAAAATAGATAAACTCCGAAATGGCGTCTTGGTATCCTTTGAAACCGGCAAGTCATCTGGCTATGCACTCACTACTGTCCAGGAACGCGGCAAAGCATTCATCGGACCCAGTGTACCCGTGTATGAGGGGATGATTATTGGGATCAACAATCGCCAGGAAGATATCGATATTAACGTCTGTAAAACGAAAAAGTTGACCAACATCCATTCTGCAAATGCCGATATTGCCATCCAACTAGATCCGCCGGTCATTATGAGTTTGGAGCAATGTTTGGACTTTATCGAAGACGATGAACTGTTGGAAGTGACACCACTTAATCTGCGCCTTCGCAAAAAATATTTGACGAAGATTGACCGCACCCAGGCCAGCCGGAAAAGTTCCTAAATTCAGCTTCGCAAGGGGAGGCCTTGCAAACTTTTAACTCTTCCTATACTGTAGGAAGTAATGCCTGCCAAAAATTCACACAAATCTTACGTTGATGATGGCTACTATCACGTATTTAACCGAGGAGTCGAAAAACGTAAAATTTTCCAAGACAAACAAGATTACGCTATTTTCCTATCTTATCTCAAAGAATACCTTACACCCAAAGATAAAGATTTCCTCTTGCAAATGCTCTCTAACCCAACAACTTCCTCCAAAGAAAAAGATAAAATCTTAAAGGCACTTCGTATGAATAATTTTGCAAGTGAAATTACACTCATATCCTACTGTCTTATGCCTAATCACTTTCATCTACTCATTCATCAAAAATCTAGCACTGATATGGATACATTCATGAATTCCTTATGTACACGTTATACTATGTATTTCAATAAAAAATACAAAAGGGTCGGCACGCTATATCAAGGAGTATATAAGGCTGTACTCATTTCAACAGAAGAACAGCTCCTACATCTCACGCGATATATTCATAGAAATCCTATCAAATTAGCTTCGCAAGGCCTCCCCTTGCAAACTCAACAACCTTCATCCTACCTTGAATATTTACAACGAAGAAAAACTCCTTGGATCCATCCAGAATTAGTGCTCTCTTATTTCTCTAAAGTGAATAGTCATTTTTCATATGAGGCATTTGTTGCACAAACAGAAAATCCAGAAGTAATTCAAGAACTACTTCTCGATGAGAATGCCTAATTTAGCTTCATAAGGCGAGGCCTTGCAAAGCTGCACCTGCGCAAAAAATATTTGACGAAGATTGACCGCGTCCGCGCGGATCGACAAAATAAATAAATTCCAGCAACGTACTGTTTGACTCCTGCATAATTTTGTGATTAACTTCTCTCTGAAAGAGGAGGAAGTGTATGGATTACAAACCACCTATAGAAAAAAGCGCGATACCCAAACCAGACTGGAAAGATTTTGGCTGGATGGATTCTATTTATAAAGATAGACAAGGAAAAACACTTATGGCTGTTAATGTCGATATTAATAAAACCGATGATCCACGATGGCTCAGAAACCATTACAAAGAAACGTTCGAAAGAACCCATGACTCGAAACTCTGGCATTCCAATAATAGCGTCCTCGCGCTGGTAGAAAAAGATGCAGGAGGTGCTACCAAATTACAACTTGCTTCGCTGACTGGCCTCAGCGAATGGGATAGTGAACAATTAGTCCAAGAACTACAAGAAAAAGGATATCGACATCACGAAATGAACGTTCCACACAGCAGTGATGGAGGGGCATGGATAGCAAAAGCACAGCGATTTGGAGAATCACTGCCAGATTACGAGAAACGACTCGCGATACTTTAAACCTTAATTTACACCTCCACAATCACCGGCACGATGAGCGGGTGGCGGCCGGTTTCTTTGGCCAAAAATTCATCCAGATTGCCGCTGATTTGTTTCCGTATAAACTGCCAGTCGATGATGCGGCCTTTTTTGAGTTTAAGTGACTCCATTACGAGCTGCTTGGCTTTGCCAATAAGCTCTTCTGATTGGCGCATATAAACAAATCCGCGGGAGACGATGTCTGGTTCAGCGATAACTTTTCCTGTTGATTTTTCCATAGGGACAATCACGATGACAATGCCTTCGGTGGCAATCGTCTGTCGATCACGCAACACAATTTCTCCCACATCTCCCACACCCAGCCCGTCAATCATTACGTTTTCCAACTCGACCGTATCAACAATACGTGGCGGCACGCCAGGTCGAAATTCCAACACTTCCCCTTCGTCAGGAATAAGTACGTCGCGTTTGTCATAGCCTACATCTTGCGCAAGCCGGCGATACTGCATCATGTGCCGATACGTGCCGCCAATGGGCAAAATATAGCGAGGACCAATAGCAGAAAGCATGAGCATGAGATCTCCCTGGCTTCCGTGTCCCGATACATGCAGATCTTCCATGATGTTGGAATACGCAACGCGTGCACCCTTGCGATAGAGTTGATCAATAAGCCCACTCACGCTGTTTTCGTTGCCGGGAATGGGATCTGCTGAAAATACCACACTATCTCCTTCTTCTATGTGTACAAACCGATGGCCGTCGTTAGCTATCCGTGAAAGCGCTGATCCCGGCTGCCCCTGGGCACCAGCTACCACTAAAAATTGTTTGACGGGTGGCAATCGTTTGAGGTCTCGATCACGAACAACCATTTCTCTGGGAAATCGCATGTAGCCAAGCTTGAGAGATGCCTCGGTATTTTGATCGATGCTTCTCCCCAAAAAAGCAATCTTTCGTCCGTGTTTGAGCGCTACTTCAATGGCCAGTTGAATCCGGGAAATGTTACTGGATTGGGTCGTGAACAAAAATTTACCGGAACACATCGATAGTTCTTTCTCTAATGTCTCGCCAATCACCTGTTCTGACGGCGTAAACCCACGGCGTTCACTTCCTAACGAATCGGTAAGAAGACATAGCACGCCGCGTTTTCCTACTGCAGTGATTTTTTCCAATTCCGAAAGTTTGCCATCAAGCGGACTAAAATCAAATTTAAAATCACTACCATGATAAAAAATACCAATCGGCGTTTCGACAATAAGGTTGGCAGCATCTGGGATAGAATGGGTCACACGAGCAAAACTCACGGTAAATGGACCAAGACGAAGCGTTTGATTAAACTCAACCGGCGTCACTTGCGTTTTAATATTTGCTTCTTTCAATTTGATATTGGCAAACGCGGCAGTAAGCTTGGTCCCCCACATGGGAACGCGGCCTAATTTTGGATAAATATGGGGAATCCCGCCGATATGATCATCGTGGCCATGCGTAAACACCAAGCCACGAATTTTATCTCGTTTATCATGTAAATACCGCACGTCAGGAATGACCAGATCTACGCCGTACATCTCCGGATCCGGAAACCCTACCCCACAATCCACTAAAAGAATATCGCGAATTTTCCCATCCACGCGGTACTCATACACATACATATTTTTGGTCACATTGCCAATGCCACCCAAAGGAATGAGACGAATGGAATCTTTGCCCATGTGTGACGTGCCTTCAAATATTTTGGCCTGTTGATTCTGCTGACTATGTTTTCTAAAAAATTGCATATATTCTTTTTTTGTCATCCCCGACCTGATCGGGGATCCAGTCTTTTATTGGAAATGGATTCCCGCTTTCGCGGGAATGACAGAGAACCTAGTACGTTTCTATAAATTCCTTAATATTGTCTGGCGTAATGTGAAAACTTTTTCCTTTCCCTTCCACAATCATTCGGGCAACCTTGCGACACAGACTATTCATTGTGCGCTCCAGACTTCGAATACCCGCATCATACCCCAACGGTCGCACGAGTTTTGGCCAGATAGCTTCATCAATCGTTAAATTTTCTTGGGTTAATCCCGACTCTTTCATAAGCTGCGGCAGTACGTAATCTTTGGCAATTTTCGTTTTTTCCTCATCAGAATAGGAAGGCATTTGAATCGGTTCCAAACGGTCTAAAACTGCTGTAGCAATATTGGTCGTATTATTTGCTGTAGCAATAAAGAGAACTTCTGATAAATCAAATGGATAGTCAAGATAGTGATCCGTAAATGCCGCATTTTGTTCCGGATCTAAAAGCTCAACAAGCACACCCATGATATCCCCACGGGCGCCTTCGGCTACCCGGTCTATTTCATCCAAAAGCATGACGGGGTTTTTGCTTCCGGCAAATCGCAAACCCTTCAAAACCAATCCAATTTCTGCATCAGGTCGTACGCGTGATTGTCCACGCAGGTCAAGTGCATCGCTCATGCCGCCAAATGGAATACGGACAAACCGCCGTCCCATGGCCTCGGCAATCGATTTGGCAAGGGTGGTTTTTCCGGTACCAACTAAACCAACCAGACATAAAATAGGTGCACGGCGGGCAAGGATGGCGTGGGAAAGTTTGGCATCACTGGTAATTTCTCCTTGCTTTGCATCCATAGAAACAGTTGACTCAGTTTGCCAACGATCAATATTGAGCTTTAATACCGCCAAATATTCTAAAATCCGTTCTTTGACCGGTGCCAAACCGTAATGATGTTTATCAAGGATTGCTCGCGCGTTTACTAAATCCAACGTATCTTTCGTGTGTTCATTCCATGGTAGATGCACTGCCCAATCGATGTAGCGAAGCATTTGTTCAATGTGCACGCGCGCCGTGATATCGCTTTCTAAACGAATAATTTCTTCCAAATTACTCTGCACGCGTACTTCTAAATCATGAGGGAGATGTACTTGAGTGACTTGTTTTTGAAGTTGGGCTACTTCGTCGGTTAACTTGGACATATCTAATTCTATTTTACATTATCTGTCATTCCCGCGCAGGCGGGAATCCATGGCGGGAAAAGAGTATGAGATGTGGATGGATCCCAGCCTTCGCTGGGATGACGCGCTTCAATTTAATATCTTCGTCTTGGTCGGTCAAAACTTCTTCGTGGGCGAGAGGTTTGTTCTCTTCCCTCTGGAGCTTTTTTAGCATCTTCACCAAAAAGCATCGAAAGATTCACGCGGTGTTGATCATCAATTTCCATCACGCGCACTTTTACTTTTTGACCGAGTTTTACTACATCGTTGGGGTCACTCACATAGCCGGTGGACATCTGCGACACATGCACCATACCTTCTTTGCCGGGTAAAATTTCCACGAATGCACCAAAAGGTAAAATGCGTTTGACTTCTCCTTCGTACTCTTCACCCACAGCAACGTCTTTCGTTAAGCCCTGCACCCACTCCACTGCTTTATTTACTGATTCCTCGTCTGTTCCCGAAATCATCACCGACCCGTCATCTTCTACATCAACCGCAGCGCCAGTAGCGGCTATAATTTGCCTGATCATGCGGCCGCCGGGACCAATCACTTCTCCAATTTTCTCTGTCGGAATTTTTACTACTTGCACCTTGGGTGCGTATTTAGACAAATTTTTGCGTGGTTGGCCAATAACTTTTTGCATCTTATCCAAAATAAATGCTCGTGCAACTTTTGCCCGCTCTAAAGTTTCCTCAACGATGTCATCCGTCAATCCATCAATTTTAATGTCCAGTTGAATTGCCGTAATGCCGTTTTTGGTACCCGCAACTTTAAAATCCATGTCTCCGGCAAAATCTTCAACACCGACAATGTCGGTAAGGAGTACGTATTTTTTCTCATTAGTCATCAGCCCAATAGAGATACCGCCGACTGGCTCTTTGATAGGCACGCCTGCATCCATAAGAGCTAAAGTAGATCCACACGCAGAAGCCATCGACGTGCTGCCATTACTGGACATTATTTCAGAAACCAAACGAATCGTATAGGGAAATTCATCTTCTGAAGGAATAACTGATAATAATGCGCGTTCAGCAAGCGCTCCATGACCAATTTCACGCCGAGAAGGTGTCCCCATTCTACCGGTTTCCCCTACAGAATACGGCGGCATGCTATAGTGATGAATATAGCGTTTGGATTCTTCCCCTGCTGGACTTTCAATAAGTTGTTCCAGTGATGGAGTACCGAGGGTAGCAACCGTGAGCGCTTGTGTCTGACCACGTTTAAACATGGCACTTCCATGCGTGCGAGGCAATATACCTACTTCAATTTCAATAGGACGAATTTCGTCAATCTTCCTGCCGTCTACGCGTTTTCCTTTTTCCAAAACATTTTGGCGAACTTTTTTCTTAAATAACCCGTCAAGAGCCGTCTCCACGTCTTTAAGACTCCATTTGTTTTCATAGGCAGCAGTGATGGTCTGGGCAAGAGCCACAATTTCTTCACTTCCGGACTCTTTAGCTGCGTGAGCGGTAAACGTTTCTTCCATTTCTTTTTGATAATCAGCGAGGATCTTTGTTTTGAGATCATCCAGTCCTGCCGCTAGTGGTACAGATACTTTCGCTTTTCCCACTTCTTGGGCAAGGGAAGTAATACAATCAATAATTTTGGCATTTTCTTCTTTGGCTCGAAGGACTGCATCATAGACCATGTCTTCTGGTGTTTCACAAAACCCACCTTCCAACATCACTGTCTTTTGACGGCTGGAAGACACGATAAAATCAAAATCACTTAAGTCTTGTTCTGCAATCGTGGGATTTACCAAAAGTGTTCCTTCTTTTCCATCTGCTTTCACATACCCCATGCGCACGCCAGCAACCGGTCCATTCCATGGAATGGGGGAAATGGCAATAGCAGCACTCGTTGCCACCAGTCCCAAAACATCCGGATCATTTTCTCCATCGACTGATAAAACCGTTATAACCACTTGTACGTCATGTTTGTACGTTTTGGGAAATAGTGGTCGAATCGATCGATCAATCACCCGACCAGCTAAAACGGCATCGTCCGATGGTCTACCTTCACGCTTCACCCACCGAGAGCCTTTTATACGGCCACCCGCATAGAGCCGTTCGACGTATTCAACACTTAGTGGAAAATAATCAAGAGTTGTTTCACGGCTCGATGCGGTAACGGTAGAGAGCACCATGGTGTCGCCATACCGAGCAAGTACCGCTGCACTTGCTTGCTGCGCAAACCGTCCAACCTCAAGAGATAATGTCCTGCCGCCTACTTCGATAGATTTTTTGATGATCTTCATGATTTAGGAGTCGCTTTATTTTGAAAGTCCCAATTTCTTGGAAATCTCTTTATATCGCTTATTGTCTTTTTTTTCTAAATAATTCAAAAGTCTCCGACGCTTACTCACAATGCCCAAAAGTCCTCGGCGCGAATGATTATCCGATGGGTTAGTCTTGAGATGTTCAATGAGCTTTTCGATACGGCCGGTAAGAAGAGCAATCTGTACTTCAGGACTGCCAGTATCGCCTTCTTTCACCTGAAACTGCGCAATAATTACCTGCTTATCTTCACTTGGCGCTGGTGTTGGCGCCACATTTGCAGAAGCTTTTGTTTTTTTCGTTCCTTGAGGTTTTGCTTTAGCCACCGCAACCTGCGCAGTTTTTTCTTTTTTTGCAGGTTTTTTCAATGTGGCCTGAGAAGTCTTTACGGTTTTCGTGGTCTTTGCTTTCGGCATAATAAATTCAAAAAGGAGCACAGTCTCGCTCCAACACCTCCTATTTTACACTATTCATCTATGATTTACAATAAGTTGGAACTTTTGAAAATTTTAGGTTTGAGCCAGTCTGCCGGTGCTTGTACTGATCCGCCAGCCGGCGGATGGGAGACCGGTGCCTCTGTTAATCTGGTCATCGGTTTAACAGGAGTTTCTGCCATGGGCTGACTGGACCCTGATTCTGGTTTCGGAAGTTCTTCTGATGCTGTAGGTCTACGAAATCGTTTTCCACCGGCTTTCATGCATGCTGCTGCCAAATCAAATGCCCCAGCCGTGACATTGAAATTACTAAAATTATTCGTCCCCCCATAGAGCGCATTGAGTAAATTCGTCGCGATATCTTGGGTCATAGACACACCAAGTGTAGGCAATAATTGGCCGACAAGTTCGGCAGTGGAGGAAGCTTGCCCATCAACCAGATTCACTTGTCCAAAGTGGACATTGTTAGGGTGGCGGTCTATGTTGACTACGGGTTTACTTGCAAAAAGTTCTTTGTTGTCCTCATATAGCTTCTTGAGGCCTCCCAGGTGGATCGTATTAATGGTAAAAATCAAATCATTTGCTGCTCCCCCCTCTGAGTAGTGAACTTTTTCCTGAGAAAACGATGGAAATCCAACACGCGGTTCAATGACCAAGTTAAACGTATTGCCCTCTATATTGTAACTGACTTTTTCAATAGATCCTTCCACATAATCGAGCGATATAATAAAGTTTTTTTGGCCAATATCGTGGGTTACCTTATTGATCCCGACAAAACTGGAAAGCTCAACCGTTATGGCATCTGGACAGGCAATGGTTACTTTTTTTCCTAAACTCAAAAGCCCAAGATAGAGAGCAAGGCTACTCCCGATACTATCAAATGCGGGGTGTTCATGGGTGACAATGAGAATGTCATGCGCTTGAGAAACGAGGTCTTTTACTTTGGTAAGTTCTGTCTGAAAATCCATAGTTATACTACTGACACGGCGATTATAGCATCACCAACGGCAAAATCAACTGTTCGGTCAAAAAGAACGCCGTATTCGCTCCCCATATCTGCACGGGTAATGTCTTCTTTGCCATGGCGGATAGATTTAATTTTTGCACGCGCCAGTTCTCCCTCGCCGCGCATGATCCTCACACTATCTCCACGAGCTAAGCGCCCAGAGACCACTTTTGTTCCAGCAATTCTTGTTTTTTCATAGGGGAACTCTGCAATAATCTGTCCCATGCCTAATTCGCGTTCCTGAGCAATAACCTCTCTCATGCCGGAAATTACCTCTTCAAGTTCTTCGAGAAGCTTGTAAATAATAGTATAGGTGCGGTAGACCACTTTTTCCGTTTGTGCGAGTTTTTCTACAGCCGGGCGCGCTTTCACATTAAACCCCACAACAAATGCATGGCTGGGTTTTGCCAAAAGGATATCTGCTTCCGTAATATCGCCGACGCCACTACCCACCACGACGACACGGTCACCCAATGCATGAGTGATTGCCTCCAGTGATCCGGCAGTATCGGCTTTGATAATAATGGTGAGCTTTTCTTTTTCTTGTTCATCAATAGGCTTAAGAAAATCAGGCAATGCATCAACTTCAGCAACAGGCCCAACAGGAGAAATGATTACTGGAGTGGCTTCTCTATACGGCGTCTCTCTCAAAATCGCTCCAACCCCTGGAAGCTGAGTAAACCCTAACACCTCCACTGGCTTACTGATATCCGCAACATCTACTCGCTTCCCTGCCTCATCAAACATTGCCCGAACTTTTCCTACAAGGGTTGATCCCTCGTAAAGGAACATTCCAGCGGTTATATTTCCTTGTTTGACAATCACCGAGGCTACCATTCCTTTCCCTTTATCTACTTTGGTTTCAATAACGACCGCTTCCCATGGCGCTTTGAGGTCAGCAGTCAACCCTTTCATTTCAGAAACTAAAAGAATCATATCTAAAAGTTCAGAAACACCCTGACCAGTCTTTGCAGATACGGGAACAATGGGAACATCACCACCAAAGCCTTCCACTTGTACACCGACTTTTGCCAAATCCTGTTGCGTCTTTTTGGCATTGGCACCAGGGAGATCAATTTTATTGAGAGCAACAATCATGGGGATGCCGGCTGCACGGATTTGATCAATGGATTCTTTGGTTTGCGGCTTCACGCTATCATCTGCCGCAACCACGAGAATAGCAATATCGGCAACGCTTGCTCCCCGCGAGCGCATTTTGGCAAACGCCTCATGCCCAGGCGTGTCAATAAAGGTAATTGCTTTGTGCTCAGGAGTTTCTATTTGATACGCACCAATGTGTTGGGTGATCCCGCCGTGTTCACCACTAGCAACAGAAGTTTTACGGATGAAGTCTAAAAGAGAAGTTTTACCGTGATCAACATGTCCGAGAACCGCGACAATCGGCGGCCGTAATGAATTTTGTTGTGTGGTATCTACCATATTGATTTTTGGATGTCATCTCGCATCTATCCATACTTATACAGGTTGCGAGGGCTGACCTTCTTTATGTTCTTCTGATTGCTCAGGTACTGGTTGAGAGGGAACAATAGTCTGATCGTCGGTCGATGAAGTTTGAGGAGTTGCCGTCACGCCAGCTTCCGAAGGAGCAACGTCTTCTTTTTTTTCGCTCGTTCCTTTTCCACGAATATCAATCTTCCAACCGGTGAGCTTAGCTGCCAGTCGCACATTTTGTCCATCTCTGCCAATAGCCAACGAAAGTTGATCTTCCGGCACCAACACTTCTGCCGATTTCCTCTCTTCATTTAGTATGACATCAAGATCTTTTGCAGGAGCCAAAGCAGACACAAGAAGCTGTCGGGCATCATCGCTCCATTGGATAATATCTACTTTTTCGCTGCCTCCCAGCTCCCCAATGACTGCCTGCACACGAACACCTTTTTGTCCGACACAGGAACCCACGGGGTCCACGCCGGATTGATTGGAATATACCGCTACTTTCGTGCGTCCTCCTGCTTCTCGAGCAATGATTTTGAGCTCCACCGCCCCACTTGCCACTTCTGGCACTTCGCGACGGAACAGTCCTTCTACCAATCCTTTATGTGCACGGGAAACAATAATCTCATTGCCCCGCATCGTTTCGCGGATGCCTTCAATGTAAAACGTTAAGCGTTGGTTGAGGTGATAACGCTCGCCCTGACTTTGTTCCTGGGGCGGCATGACGGCCTGGGTGCGGCCGATATCTACCACTATGTTGGGACCGTCAAACCGAAGCACCATGCCGGAGAGGATGGAGCCGACTTTTGTCTGATAGTCCGTAAGGATTGCCTGTTTTTCTGCTTCGCGGATGCGCTGCAGGATGACTTGTTTGGCGGTTTGGGCAGCAATACGACCAAATCCTGGAGGAGTAATATCTTTTCCTTCTTTAAAAATCTTTGCCTCACCGGTATCTGGGTTTAACTCAACGGTGAATACTTCTATTTCATCTGCCCCATAATCTTTCCGGTAGGCAGCGATAATTGCGGCCTTGATAGTGTCCAACACCACGGCAGGGTCTATCCCCCGCTCGGTGGCAACTTGATTTAACGCTAATGAAAATTCACTTCGTACAATTGCTGGCATATTTAATAAAAAAGGTGGGACAACCCACCTCAAAATCTTCCGTAACCAATTTCTATTATAGCACGATTCTACTCCTGGTCAAGCTCAGTGAGAAGTTCTCGTTGTCGGCGCGAAAGATGCGTCGGCACCTTCAGTTGTACCCGTACGTACTCATCGCCTCGGCCGCCACCTTGCACATGCGGCACGCCTTTGCCGCGCAGACGAACAAGCGTTCCCGGTTGAGAACCAGGCTGAATACGGATATTGATAACTTCATCTATTGTCTGAACGTCAACGATTGCTCCTAACGCAAGCTGAGAAAAGGTAAATTCCTGGTCAACGTATATATCATCGCCTTCTCGTCGAAACTTCCTGTCCGGTCGGACTTCCAAAACTATTTCAAAATCCTCAAAACGGATGCGCGAACCAGTATCGACACCCGCTGGAATTTTAATCGTCTTTTTTTGGCTTCCTTCACCGGCGCGACCGCGGGGCAAATGAATCTCTTTAGTTGCGCCCTTCACTGCCTCCATAAAGTCGATCGTTATTTGATACACCTCGCGCCGTGCCTGTCTGCGTCCGCCTTGGGCGGAAAATCCTCCACCAAAAAATTGTTCAAATATTTCAAACGGATCCACTCCCTCCCAGCCCGAGGCTGGTCCGCCTTGGGCGGAAAAATCGCCAAATGGGGAAGCGCCACCTGGAGCATTAGAATAGTAACTGTAGGTAAATGGTCCTTGCCGACCACCACCAAACGGACCCTGTCCAGGAGCTCCACCGCCCATACCTGGTTGAAATGCAGCATGGCCAAACTGGTCATACGTTTCTTTCTTTTTCGGATCAGATACCACGGCGTAGGCTTCGTTAATTTCTTTAAATTTTTCATTGGCATTGGGAGCTTTGTTTCGATCCGGATGCCACTCCAACGCCAGCTTCCGATACGCCTTTTTAATTTCATCCGCCGAGGCGCTTTTGGAAACTCCTAAAACTTCATAATAATCACGTTTCGTTGCCATAAGTATTTCCTGTCATTCCCGCGCACGCGGGAATCCATGCTCCGTATTATACCAATTCTTTGTATAAATCATCCCACAAAGGATTTTCCCGTTCAATTAAATCAATTTTCCAGTCTCTTTGCCATTTTTTTAATCGTTTTTCTCGTGTTATTGCTTCATCTATAGAATCAAAAACTTCAAAATAAACAAGTCTGTCAACACCGTAATCAGATGTAAATCCTTTTACTTGTTTTTCTTTGTGTTGATGAATTCTTTTAGTCAAATCACTCGTCACACCGATATATAACGTTCCGTATTTCTTGTTTGCAAGCATATACACATAATATTGCTTCTGTTTTCTTGAAACTCTATACATGCCTTAACGATGGATCCCCGCGTTCGCGGGGATGACAAACTGCTTTATTCCTCTGAATTTGCTACTCTCAACTCTTTGATTCGATCAAGGTATTCTTTATTACTTCGTACTGCAAATGAAGATAAGAATTTTCTAATATATCACATTTTATCAACTTTAAAGCTTTTACATATTTTAAATCTTCCTGCGTATGTAAAGATTCTCCACCAATTAAACCCTGAGTATTCTTACCCCCAATAAGACAAGGAGCTATAACTACAGAAACTCTATCGATTAACCCCAATCGTAAAAACTCTGCGTTGAGAGTTCCACCTGTTTGGATGGTAATTTGTTCAATATTAAATTCTTCTTTAAACCGATGAAATACGTCAACAAAGTCAACTTTATTTTTATAAAACAGAATGTGCATTGTGGGATACTGTTTTCCAAATTTGAATGCAGGATGTTCTTTATTGGTCGTTATGAGATAAAAATGGTCAGAACGTTTCGCAAAATATTCTACACCTTGTTTATCTAAATGAGGTTTACTATCCACTACAACAAAGCTAATATCATCACGTCCTTTTTCCCATACTCTTTGATTAACTCCAACCTTTACTTGCACTCGCCCTGAGTTAAAAGAGACTCGGTCAGTTTGTTTTTCAAGGTCATAGTATTGATACAGACCTTCTTTTATACCAATAATTCTACTAAAATCTTTATCCACGTCTAATTCATCCACATCACCAGTAGAAATCTTCCCATCGAGGGATTCAATCATAAATAACGTCGTGACCGGTCTATTCATAAGTAAATGGCCTATGACTACATCACAAGCTCTCCATTTTTGTCATTCCCGCGAACGCGGGAATCCATTTTCAGCAAAAAACTGGATCCCCGATCAAGTCGAGGATGACTTGCTAGCATTAACTAACCACTTCCCCTTCTTCCACTTTCTTCTCATCCTTTTTCTGACCATTATCTGATGGTTGTTCGCCGGCCGGCTGTTCAGCGCCTGGTTGTCCATCTCCGGCTTGGCCGGATTGATACGCAGCGGCACCAACTTTTTGGACTGCGTCAGAAAGCTCGCTCGTCTTGGTTTCCAAATCTTCTTTAGATCCAGATTCGAGGATGTCTTTGAGTGCCTTCATTTTTTCTTCCACTGCAGCTTTATCTTCCGGCTTTGCTTTATCGCCGGCATCTTTGAGCGTCTTTTCGGCAACATAAAGCATATTGTCAGCGCGATTCCTTACCTCAATACGTTCTTTTTTCGCCGTATCCTCAGCTGCGTGCTCTTCGGCTTCCTTCTTCATCTTCTCAATCTCATCTTTAGAAAGACCGGTGGAGCCCGTAATTTTAATCGTACTCACTTTGCCGCTTGCTTTATCTTTGGCCGTCACGTTCAGGATCCCGCTGGCATCGATATCAAACGTTACTTCAATCTGCGGCACGCCACGGGGAGCCGCAGGAATACCAGACAACACAAATCGACCAAGCGATTTGTTGTCTGCTGCCATCGGACGCTCTCCCTGCAACACATTAATTTCCACCGACGTCTGATTATCTGCAGCGGTCGAGTAAATTTCTGTTTTACTCGTCGGCACCGTGGTATTTCTGGTAATCATGGGTGTAGATACGCTTCCTAAGGTCTCGACGCTTAGCGTCAAAGGCGTCACATCAAGCAGAACTACGTCTTTGACGTCACCAGAGAGTACACCTGCCTGCACCGCCGCACCGACGGCGACCACTTCATCGGGATTCACCGATCGGTTCGGGTCTTTGCCAAAAAAGCTTTTCACCGTCTCAATCACTTTAGGCATCCGCGTCATGCCGCCAACCAACACCACTTCGTCGATGTCTGATGCTTTCACTTTTGCATCAGCCAAACATTTTTTGACTGGCTCAATGGAACGCTGGATCAGGTCATCCACGATTGATTCCATCTTTGCGCGGTTGAGTTTCATCACCAAATGGAGCGGTCCATTTTTCCCCTGGGTGATAAAAGGAAGATTGATCTCTGCCTCCATGGATGAGGAAAGCTCAATTTTTGCTTTCTCTGCTGCATCCCTCAACCGTTGCAATGCCTGTGGATCTTTTCGTAAATCCACGCTATTTTCCTTTTGAAATTCATCGGCAAGGTAGTCTAAAATTTTCTTATCAAAGTCATCGCCGCCCAAATGGGTATCCCCATTAGTTGCTTTTACTTCATAGACTCCTTCACCAAGCTCCAAAACAGAGATATCAAACGTCCCACCGCCCAAATCATACACGGCGATCGTATGCGCGTTTTTCTTGTCCAAACCGTATGCAAGAGCAGCTGCCGTGGGTTCATTTAAAATACGAAGCACCTCTAGCCCTGCAATTTCACCAGCTTGCTTCGTAGCTTGTCTCTGACTGTCATCAAAATACGCAGGCACGGTGATAACTGCTTGTTTGACTGGTTCACCAAGATAGTGCTCGGCATCGGCTTTGATTTTAGATAGTACTTTTGCAGAAACTTCCTGTGGCGTAAACTGCCGGCCTTCCACTTCCACGACGGCCATATCGTTTTTGCCGGATTTTATAACGTAGGGAAGCCATTTCATGTCAGTTTGTACGCTTTTGTCGCTAAACTTTCGTCCCATCAATCGCTTCACAGAAAAAATCGTCGATTTAGGATTCATCACCATCTGACGCTTGGCCACGTCACCAACGATATTTTTTACCGGATCAACCACCGACGGAACCGTATTGCGTCCTTCGGCAGAATAAATCACTTTCGGCGCACCGCCTTCCATGACGGCTACACATGAATTTGTTGTTCCTAAATCGATACCAATTATTTTTGCCATAGATATCCTTTCTCTTTGTCATTGCGAGTAAAACGAAGCAATCTCTCAATATTTATAGAGATCCCTCGCTAATCACTCGGGATGACAGAAGACTGTCATTTTTTACCTACTTTTACTTGTGCAACGCGCAAAATTCTATCAAATAATGTATATCCCGGCAGTACTTCTTCTATTACTTTATTTTCTTCTCCATCGATGACCTCTATGCATTCCATCTCATGCGGGTCGAAATCACGGCCAACGGTTTTTATCCGCTCTACTGCTCTTTCTTGTAAAAATGCGTACCATTCTTTCAGTGCTAATGCCAATCCCTGATCGTTTAGATGCCGCTGGGCAAGCTCAAAACTGTCTAAAACCGGTAATAATCGCGCCAAAATACTCTCTGCTGCAAACTTTCGAATCTCTTCTTTTTCAGTGTAAGTGCGCTTTTCTAAATTCTGATAATCAGCTAAAGCGCGCAAATATTTCCCTTTCCATTCTTCTGCTTGTTTTTGCAATTCTTCAACTTTTTCTGTTTGATCGTCTTGTTTTTTCATGATCTCACCAATTGCCAGCAAATTCGCCAATCAAGCCCCCTAAGTATTGTACAACAGGAATGATAGACGAATAGTTTAAGCGTGATGGCCCTATGACACCGATAGCACCCGATAGATGAGGTGCATCAAACTTTTTGTAAATAAATCCGCATTGAGAAAGAATCTGTTCTGTTCCCATTTGATCACCTAAAAGAATATCAAAAGGATCTGCCTGCGCGCTTACCACCGTCCACCAATAATCAAACTCATCAAGGGTCGCCAAAAGATGATGGGTCAGGTTAAAGTCATAAAATTCTGGCATATCTAAAATATTTGCTGCACCGGAGTAGTAAATGTCACCATCTTTGGTCACGGTGAGAGCTAGAGTTTTCGTCTTTTCTGCAAGCATTTTGGTAGATTGCCGAAGCAGTTTATCCACTTCCTGGCGATAATCCCAAATTTTTTCTTTGACTGCCACTTCTTCGGCAACGGACATATCTTTCGTTTTCATAAGGTGATCCACGTAATATTTGAGGGCAGCGGGAGTCGGCGCGCGGCCAGCTGAGGCATGTGGCTGTTTCAAAAGTTTCATTTCCGTGAGTCTCACCATTTCGTTACGAATAGTCGCTGGCGATATACCGAGACTATATTTTTTATCAAGCGTTTCCGAACCAACGGGCTCTGCTGTCGCAATATATTCATCAATAATTGCTTTAAGAATGGAATTTTGTCGTTGAGTCAGATCTGGTATGGTGTCCATAAATGAAGGGCCTGCCAGGTATGGCCGCTCTTCCGACGCGAGGCTGTAAACCTCGGGAGGAAGTAAGGCTCATACTTGGTTAGCACTAATATACATCGAGTGCTAATCTCTGTCAAGACCTATTTCCGTCATTCCCGCGAAGGCGGGAATCCATCTTTATAAAGTAAAAGACTGGATCCCCGATCAGGTCGGGGATGACAAAAACTCAATACATAAAACAAAACCTCTTAAGAAATAAAATGAGGCACTAGCGGTAACGGGTTTTTGTCTTTGTCGCGGTTGCGACGCGGAAACCTATTACATAGTGCCTCAAAGCTGTTGATCGGGTGTTGGTGCTTAACCGCGCCAGACGACTTCAAGAGGAAGCCCTTGTTCCTGCACAGCCGTTTCTACCGTTGGGTAGTTGTAGTGGGACTGAACACCGAATTCAATCTGCTGAAAGCCATTCTTTACCAGGAGGCGGTTAAGCGCTCCATAGGTGTTGGGCTGTTTCAGCGTGCGCCACTCAACGCGCCCTTCTTTTTCTGCCTTCTTCAGTGCTGCAACGAGTATGCCATGAACGCGACGATTTTCGTTTTTGTCTTCTGACAGCATTTCGACTTCATTGTATTCGTCGTTTGCGCCAGGGTTCAAGGCGTGGTCGCGTATGCAACCAAGGTAGAACAGGGCGGTATCCAAGGCTCCAGGACTCAGGCGACCACTCTTGATGGCGTACAAAGCGCCGGTGAAGCTGATAACCAACGGTTTCATTGTGACCTCCAATTGTAGATGACCGATAACAGACAGATTGGCAAAACAACAACACATTCTGTTGTTTTCCCTGCTGTCTGCTACGCATGTAAAAGAGCTATAGAGCGTATGTAAGGAGAAAAGCTTATCAGAAGAAGAAGAAGAAGTCAAGTTACTATGGGATAAAAATCCGACCTCTTGCCATCCATCATTTCTTTCTCCATAATGGAATATGCGATGAAAAAAGCATTTCTGCTCGTGGTCGTTCTTTTTATGTTGGTTGCCATTCCTGCAACCGTATTTTTAGCCGGAAGAAATTCAGAACTCCGCAAAAGAGCGGCCCCTGCTACGTCTTTATCGCTGACTCCTGCAACCATTAACAAAAAAGCGGGCGATGTATTTTCTGTAGAAGTAACTATTGATACCGGTCCTAACCAAGTAGTAGCGGCGGAACTTCATCTGGTTTTTGATCCAACAAAATTAGAAGCACAAACCATCACCAATGGCTCGCTATTTCCTAATATTTTGGCTTCAGGTATTGTAGATCGCGGAACCGCATCTATCACCGTTGGCGCCGCAAACGCAGCTAAGCCAGTGACTGGCACAGGGGCAACCGCAGTTGTAAAATTTAAGGCGCTGGATAAAACTGATGCACCGGTTTCTATCCGTTTTGCCGCCAATACATTTGTAGGGAGCTTAGGCGAAGGGTCAAATAACGTGTTGACCGGGACAACACCTGCTTCGGTGACTATTACTGGAACCGGAGGTATTGGAGGTGGACCTGCTACCCCATCGGGAACACTGACGCAAACGACGCCTACTCCAACGATACCAGCTGGGCAGATACCCAAAACAACACCAACGCTGACACCCACTCTATTAACCCCAACGCCAACAGTAAGCGCATCCCAAAGTGGACAGGCAACCAGCGCAGCCGTGCTTATTACGACACCCACCAAAGATACCAACGTGGCACAGGCAACACCAACCATTTCCGGAAAAGCAACGCCGGGAGCCAGGGTTACCATTACTATTTATTCAACGCCGCAGACGGTAGTGGTTACCGCTGATGCCAGCGGTAACTGGTCGTACACGCCCACAACACCCCTTGATCCAGGTCCGCATAATGTAATCGCCACAGCAACTGATCCCAGTGGTAGTACACAGACAACAACTACTTCATTTGTCGTTTCCCAAGGAGCCACCCAAAGTGCCCAACCTGTTTCTGGAACGGTTGAAAACACCTACGTCCTCATTACCATTGCCATACTCCTTCTTATCAGTGGTGCAGTAGTCCCTATGGTCATTCATTAAAGCCTATGACAAACTTTTTGGAACAAAATACATCGCCAAAATTGACTACCATCGTATCTACCCTTGCTCTTTTGGCTTTTCTTCCGCTTCTTCTTTTTGGTGTCTATCAGGCAGTAATCATTGTCAGTCGAGCAACGGGTACACCTGCAAACATTGTCATAGATGCCACAAATGTCCTAGAGCCCATCCGGACAGATTTCTATCATGCATTTGCCCAGGGCGGGGAAGAATCTAAAGATATGCTCTCCCCAGTAGTAAACGAAGTACGAGCTTTAAATCCCCAACTCATTCGCCTAGATCATCTCTACGATCATTATGATGTTGTAGGGAGATCAGGAAATGATTTGACGTTTAACTTTAGCAAACTCGATAGTGCCGTCGATACTGTTCTTGCCACTGGTGCTAAACCGCTTCTTGCGCTTTCTTTTATGCCCAGCGCTATTGCTCGCGGCGGAAAAATTATCGATCCCCCAAACAATTGGGATGAGTGGTCACTCGTTGTTCAACGGACCATAGAACACTATAGCGGAAAAAGTGGAAAAAATTTAAATGGTATTTATTATGAAGTATGGAACGAGCCAGATTTGGACCAATTTGGCTCATGGAAATTAAGCGGCGACAAAAACTATCTCACCCTGTATCGCTACGCAGCAACCGGGGCCAGTAGAGCACAAAACGTCAATTACTTTTTACTGGGAGGACCGGCAACCACTGGGTTGTATCAAAATTGGATTTTAGCCCTGGTATTAAGCGGCAACCGATTGGATTTTCTCTCCTGGCACTCATACCTTTCCGATCCAAAACGTTTCAATGATGACCAGAGGAATCTTATCTCCTGGCTCCTGCCGTATCCCAACTATACGCTCATCCCCAAACTTATCACAGAATTCGGATTTACCGGCAATAAAAGCGCCGGCTATGGGAGCATGTATGCTGCTGCCCACACCGCAGCAACCATCCGCCAACTTATCTCCGGAAGGCCAACGTATGCGTTTTCTTTCCAGCCTGTAGACGGACCCAACCAAGGAGCCTCCGGTGACGGATGGGGACTTATCACTCATGAAGATAATGGGAAAAAGAAAAAACCACGCTATTTCGTGTATAACTTTTTAGATAGCATGGCAGGCAATAGACTGGCACTCTCTGGTGAAGGCACATGGGTTACTGGTTTTTCGACAATACAAAATGGGACAATTCGCGTGATGCTTACCAATTTTGACAGCGGCGGCAACCATGTAGAAACGGTTCCTATCACCTGGAGTAATCTTGAACCCGGGACCTATACCTATCGCGAACGATTTCTTTTAGGTCGCGATGTGACACTCAAAGAAACTGTTACCGGCAACTCTCTTATTAAACAGGTCTATATGCCTTCCCAAAGTGTCGCTATCCTTGAGCTCACCCGTCAACCGTAATGTATTACGAAAGCTTATCTTGAATTCCTCCATTGACCACTTCCCCTGCTGGTTCAAGAAGTATTTTCCGTGCTCCCCGCACTCTGGCAATAAGCTTGAGGAATGACTGCACTTCTCCCACACCAAATACCCAGGATAAAAACATGTACGTACCAAGCCCTACTGCCCCCGTGATACCGGTAAGAAGCATGAGATTAAATGTCCGTGTCGTATCAAACACCAGTTGATCTAACAACTTAAGCCCCACATAAAGAATAAGACCGGTACTCGTTGCCGCAATAAGCATTTTGACCGGCGGCACGAAAAGAGAACGTCGGGAAAATCTATGAACACGTCGATCAAGAAGTATGAATAAAAGTCCTGCATTGACTATGCTTGCAACGGAAGTGGATACCCCTAATGACCACACCGGCAAATGCCATAGCGTAATAAAGGAAACGCTTAAAACAGTATTGATAAAAATAGCAATAACGCCAATAATAACCGGCGTTTTACTATCGTAAAGCGCATAAAATCCGCGAGCTAATACATGAATAAGGGCTTGGGCAAAAAGAGAAATGCTAAACGCAGAAAGAGTTGCACCCGTTAATACCGTTGCCTCCCAGTCAAACCTACTTGATCCAAAAACCAAACGGACCACGGGAATACGAAGCACGATAAACAAGGCACTCGCCGGCAACACAAAAAAAAGCACTTGATGGATAGCAGAAAGGATTGACGCTTTAAATTGTTCCCGATTTTCTCCAATAGATGCCGCTGAAAGAGTGGGGAGTGCCGCCTGTGCAATGGTTGCACCAAAAAGCCCAATAGGTAACTGTTGCAAATGTTGGGCAAAGTTAAAAATAGTGACCATCCGCGACCCCAAAAGCGTGGCAAGCATCAAATCTACTGTTGTATCAATTTGAGAAATTGCCAGTCCCAGTGTTCGCGGCGCCATGAGTTTGCCTACTTCAGCAACACCTGGATCGTGCGGATCAAAGGTCAGGCGATGTCGGTACCCTACCATAATGAGTGGCGGTATTTGAATAAGCATGAAAAGCAACGCACCTAAGCCCACGCCCACCACCGGCGCATAGAGCCCGAGTGTTGAACTCAGACCGACGATACTTGCGATAATCCCTAGGTTATAAACGACCGGCGCAGCTGCTGGAAGAAAAAATATGTTATATGACTGTAAAATACCAGTAAAAAAATTACCAATCATAAGAGGAATCACTTGAGAAAAAACCATGATCCGCGTAAACGACGTCATTTGGTCAATCTGCGCACTGGTAAATCCCGGAGCCAAAAACTGAGAAATCGGTCGCGTCCAAATAAGAATTGGAAGAGAAAAAAGAAGAAGTACGATAAAACTAAGATTAATAAGCGTTGATGCCATGCGCCAAGCAACGTCTTCTTTGTCTTTCATCACATACTTAGTAAATACCGGAATAAAAGCGGACGTGAGTACTCCCATAACTAAAAGTTCAAAAAGAAGATTCGGGAGGCGAAATGCAGCGAAGTAAACGCCTAATTCTTCTGGAGCAAAACGAGCAGCAAGCAATCTATCTCGAACCAGTCCCAAAACACGCGAGGCAAATACCATGGACATAAGAACGAACGCTGCTGAACCCACAGAGGTCTGTTTTCGCCAAAAAAGTGACAACACACGCTTCATATGTTTATTCATTATAGACGAAGACTACTTGCCATGCGAGAGCAAAATAGCGTATACTATGCGGTATGCCACTGACCAAACAAGCCATTAAAAAATTACGCCGGGACAGACAACGGAGCCAAACACGTGCCAGAGAAGAAAAAAAACTTCAATCTCTGATAAAAACCATGCGCAAAAATCCTTCAAAAAAAATACTGACCAATGTTTTTTCGAGCCTAGATAAAGCGGCAAAAACGCATATTGCTCATCCTAATAAAGTCAGTCGCCTCAAATCAAGACTTAGTAAACTTCTTGCAAAAAAGTAACCTCTTCCTTCCTCTACCCTAACAAACACTCTCTTGCTATACTGACAGTAGTATGCCCACTGTCCAAGCGAACATCAATCTGCTTCAGAAGAATGACCTTGAGCATTCTGCCATCGGTCGCATCACCACCTGGGCTGTTACGTATGGCAGATACATCATGATTGGAACAGAAATTATTGTGCTTCTTGCATTTATTGCCCGTTTTAGCCTCGACCGCAAACTCACCGATCTTAAAGAAGAAATCACACAAAAACAAGCCATTTTGGTGGCTAATGCGGCATTTGAACAAGAAGTCAGAAGCATCCAAAATCGCCTCACCAGTATAAAAACAGTAACGAGCGATCAAACAAAACCCGCAGACCTTATACTCTTTCTTCAAAGCATCCTTCCCCGTGATGTATATGTAGGATCTATAGATGTTTCCTCTGACAAACTCATTATGGAGGCAGTAGCTGGCACCACGGAAGGATTTTCACAGTTTCTCACAAGTATAGCGGCAAGTCGCGACATACAAGGACTGGAAATTGGTGACATTCAGAAACAACCAGGAAAAGGGATCACATTTAAAATTTCTGCACAACTGAGCGGATCTAAAGGGAAACGATAAGTATGGCATTCAACTACAAAACAGAATACGAACGATACCGAAGGTACTATCAATCTATTGAACCAGTACTCAAAAAAAAAGAGAGCCGCACGTATACTATGGCTATTTTTTCCTTTCTGGCAATTTCACTTTTTGGTTGGTATGGTATCCGGCCGACACTGCAGACCATATTATTTTTACAACGAGAAATTGCAGACAACGAAGAAGTAAATATGCAAATGGAAGATAAAATAACCCATCTTGTAGAAGCACAAGCTGCCTATCAAGATGCGAGTATCCAATTCCCACTTATTGATCAAGCCATCCCGCAAAATCCAGAAGTTCTCTCTCTCGTTTCTCAATTAAAAAATCTTGCAGCAGCAACCGGTAGTTCACTCTCTGCCCTCCAAATTTCTACTGTCCCTTTACTGGGAGCAGAGGCAACTCCAAGCGCAGCGGGGACAGAAGGAAAACTGACGGAAATTCCTCTTGTGATTGCCGCAGTCGGACCATATACTACTATTAAGTCATTCCTTGATGGTATTTTTTCTATGCGGAGAATCATCACCATCGCAACGCTAGCGGTTAGTCCGTCCAAAGATGAAGTATTTGGGGGCGGCAAAACGTCTACATCTTCTGGGGCACTTTTACGGCTGGTCACAAAAATGAATATGTATTATATGCCGACAGCCAAAAAGAATTTATAGGGCTCATGCTGTATATGGAAAAAAGTGAAGCAAATGATCGCGATATTCTACTTGTTGCCGTATTTACCTTTCTAACGGTCTCTTTATGGATATTTTTTGAACTCGTCAAAACAATCAAGACAACTACAGTAACAGCAACTGTGCGTCAAGTGATTACTCCATTTTCTCCTACCATCGACACTGCGACATTGACACAACTATCAACACGGAGGACATACTGACTATGAAATTCCCAACAAAAGTTCCCACGCCCATTGGTTTTTTACTTCTTATTATTGTAGTTGGCGGCGCAATTTTTTCCTTTGAAACACTATCCAAACTTCCTACTCGTGCTTCTGGTTCTATACAACCAGAAAATGTCCAAATTACTAATCTCTCCGATACCAGTTTCACCTTCACATGGACCACGGCAACGCCAGCAACTGGCATGCTTATCGTCACCACACCACAACGAGAAATCACGGCGTTTGACCAACGAGACAGCAACGGTAAACTTACTCCCTATATCACCCATAGCATCACTATACGAAACCTCACCGGCGATACAGAACATCTTGTGAAAATCCTCTCTAGTGGAAAAACCTATCTTGATGCCGATAAGCCATACCGCATACGCACTGCTGCCAGCCTTACCACCAGTCCAGGAAATCTTGGTCCAGCATATGGATCGGTCGTAACGACAGATAATAAACCAGCAGATGGTGCGTTGGTGTTTCTCACTCTTGAAGGAAGTCAAACACTTTCTGCCTTGGTTAAGCCATCCGGAGCCTGGATTATCCCTCTTAATCTTATTCGCACCCAAGATGGAACATCCTATCTTTCTCTCTCTATTGATCGGATCACCGAAAATATCCTCGTACGATCTGACGGAGAACAATCTTCCGCAATTACCGATACGCTCAATGATTCTCCGGTACCCAGTATGGTGTTAGGGAAAACCTATGATTTCCGAAAACAACAAGCAAAACTTACAGAGCAATCACCCATAGCACTCGCCCCACCGAGACCCAAACCTACCCCTGCGGTTTTGGCGGCACAAACAACTCAGACACACTATACAGTAAATTTAGTAGCACCCATGGAAGGAGCTGTCCTCACCAGCCAATTCCCCTTTATCCAAGGCACAGGTATTCCGGGAAAATTTGTTACCATTACGTTGGGTATTACCAGTCCCATAAGTGATACCACCACAGTGGGAAATGACGGAATATTCCGTTATACTCCCAAAACGCAACTATCACCAGGCAAACAAAGTGTCACCATCACTACGCTCAATGCACAGGATCAAACAGTTGCCATGACCCATTCATTTGAAATTCTCAAAAGTGGCACACAAGTATTAGGAATTGCCACTCCTTCGGGAACACTGACGCCAACTTTAGCACCATTGTTTACCCCAACACCTACGTCAACACTTGCTGGTCAACCGCTCCCCAACAGTGCTACCACATTTCCCACGGTTTTCCTCATCATGGTAGGATTGAGTCTTTTTCTTGGTGGAACCATTGCATTTATACAATAATTTCTCTCTTGACGCCGGGTCATTGTTTCCACTATTCTGATAGTAGGACCAAAAAAATGGTTTTTATATAAGTATTGATTCCATGGATATTCTTTCTGCCGCTCAGCAACAAATAAACGACGCAGCCAAAACACTTGATCCAAACGCTTCTAGTGGAAGTGCACCTCCCCCTCCCCTACCAGACCAACCAACTCCCATAACACCATCCCCGGCACCAGTTTCACCACCAGAGCCACAAAATCCCCCATCCCCACTAGCCTTTGAACCATCTAATATAGGAGATACTACAAAGACGTTTGGTAGTCCACCACCACCACCACAAGATTCTGAAGAAAATAAAACCCCGCCGCCACAAAAAAAGGGCATAGGCAAAGGAGTGATCATCGCTGGTCTTTTTCTCCTCTTAGCAACCCTTCCTGTTGCCGTCTACTATGTGTCTCAGCAACAGCAGCAACTCACGGAAAATCGAAGCCGCGCCAGTGGCGTTCCCAATGGCCAAAGTAGCGGGTGTTGCTCAGGCAATGCAGAATGTATTGGCTGGTTCGGTGCCGGATCAACGTGCGACAACCTCAATGGCGCCTGTGGTTCTGGCAAGCAGTGTCGCGGCGGGGCAAATACAACCGGAGGCAATTGCCATCAATGCACACAAACAGACTGCAATGTTGCCGGTTGTGGTGGACAAACCTGCAACGCTGGGTGCATCTCCCCTTGTGGCGATGGTATCTGTGGACAAAACGAAAATTCCACAACTTGCCCAAAAGACTGTCCAGTTCCTACTGGCGGTGGATCTACAATCATCAATTGTAGCAATATGACTGATCTCAATAAAGGTACAGCATCTTCAACTTGTTTAATAAGCCAAGCAGCAGCGTGTAATCCAAGTAATGGCTTTGTCTACTACTGTGACAATGTCGTTGGCAACGAAGGATGTAAATCAGGCCCTCAATCTATTGGCAGCTTCCCAGGAGGCACAACGGTTAATATAAATAACTACCTTAATGGGAAAAATTGTGGGAGCGTCCAGATAGACTTGGAACCAGCAGGGAAAGGTTCTAATAATGCAATTGGTGCTTGCGGTGCCATACTCAAACGATTCAGTTCCGCCTGCACAGCCCCACCTCCGCCTCCTCCTTCCGGGTGCAAGAGTGATTTTTGTACCTCCCGAGCTGACTGTGCTGCCAAAGGTGGCACGGTCGGAACACCAAAATCATTTGCCAGTTGTTCACCAGCAGATTTTGTGGCTTGTTGCGTCAATGTAACCACTCCAGCTCCCACGCCGACGCCACCTCCTCTTGCTGGCCAATGTACAAGAATTAAAGTGTACAAAAACAGTGTGGCCGTAGATCCCACGACATTAAAAGTAGGGGACAGTGTCACCCTTGCAGTTGCCGGCACCAACGCCACCAAAGGGAGAATTCGAGTCAATGGAGCAGTATTTGTAGAATCGACCACACTCAATATAAACGGCGAATATACCGTACCATTTACGGTGCCTGCTGGTGTCCCAAGCTTTACTATAGAAGCAGAAGTGTTTGGTGCAAATGGTCAATGGCAATAAATATATGAAAAAAAACTACATCGGTATTCTTGCAATCATAACCTTAGGTCTGGGAGCCGTAGTTTTTCTGACGGTACAAAAATTACAACAGACGACACCGGTGGCTCCGACGGTTCCTCAAGTTACTCCCAAAGCGTCAGCACCTGCCTGTACGTTGACTTTTGCCCTTGCTGTTTCTCCGACCCCCACTCCTACCATCACTCCCACCATCACTCCCACACCTACCGTGACGCCAACCCTACCTCCGGGAGTAACACCGACACCAACACCAACTGCTACCCCGACCCCCACTCCTACCATCACTCCTACACCTACCGTGACGCCAACCCCAGCGCCAACACCGGCAAGTTGCAACAGCAACTGTACCACGAGTGCAGATTGTCAATCGGGTATGGCGTGTGTGAATAATGCCTGCCGAAATCCATCCTGTTCCACCTCGCCCAACTGTGTCTGTCCGACCCCAACACCGATTGCTGCTGCGCCGACACCGACGCCCACCACGCCACCGACACCACAAGTACCGGTTTCCGGTACTGGACCCACGGTCTTAGGAGCATCGGTTATTGCTGGTGGAGTTCTCCTTCTCCTTCTGGGATTAGTTTTTTAACGAAGAAGCTTCTTTTGAATGAATGCATGAATTACAGCAAAGTCTTCTTGTGGTACGAGTACATATTTTCCATCATACTGCCACAGAGGAGGACTTACTAAAAGGTTTTCAAAAGATATCTTTTCAATTGCTTGCGACTTCGTCGTTGCCAACAGCTTTCCGATAGTCAACAATTCCCCTATATTCATATCCATATCTGTTGCATCATCTAGAGATCGAAGCAGTCCTACTATATGCCTTGGCGAAAAGAAAAATTTAGGCTCCAACACTTTTTGCTTGAGAGCAAGAAGCACATCTTGCTGCCGGCGGCTACGGGCAAAATCACTTCCTTCTTCTCCCTCTGAATGGCGACTACGGACGTATTTTAAGGCAAGTGTCCCATCTATATGTTGAATACCTGCATTAATATGCAGCACTTCATACCGACACGCAAAATTTGGATCACCCCCACAAAGATCGTTCTCTTTGCCTTCTATGGGAAACTGTGGATCAGTAAATGCCGTAGGCACGAGAACATCTACGCCGCCCACAAGATCAATAATCTTTGTAAATCCACTAAAATCAATAACAAAGCTGTATTGTATAGGCAAACCGACCACGTCTTCGCCAATTGCTTTTGCCAAGACCAGTCCACCACCCTTTTTCTTCTCTTCACCATAATGGTACGCACTATTGACTTTATCTTTCAGAGTTTCTGACCAAATATCACGAGGGATGGAAACAAGTGCTACGCTGTGACTGTTTTGATCTAATGAGAGAATGAGCATCGTGTCAGTAAGATCAGATCCTTCATGTGCTCCGCCGCCTATGCCCAACACTAAAATATTTGTGCGATTATCGGATTTTTTAAGCGGGGCACCACGTTGAAAAATCAACTGAAAAATGGTCGTTGCCGTAAGTCCTGTTTCTTTTTTAAACCGCTGTCCCCATGCTACGAGTTTCCATGAGGCACCAATTGTTCCCACAAGAAACAAAAACAACAGAAAGAGTCGTATTTTCGGCCAATAAACCCGTTTAAACTTTGGTTCCATAAAAGGATGCACTACTCAAGAAGATGCACGAACAATGAGTTGAAAAAATGTCTCTGGATCAAGACTTGCTTTGCCGACTCCAACACCAGATAGACCATCTTGAGCAGTAAATCCGGCGACATTTTCTGCAGTAACGCTACCACCATATAATATAGGAATACGCCCAAGATTTTGAATAAGTTTCATAGCAAATGCGTTGGCATTTTGTGGCGTATCCGGCGTGCCTGACCCAACAGCAAAAAGCGGCTCATATAACACCATGCCATGTGCTGAAAAATCCGGCACCTCTTTTTTTACTACTTCTGCCTGAGAAATTTCTGAAACACACACAATAGGAATAATGCCGTGACTCATACACTCTTTGATCTTTTGAATAACGAGTGTATCTGTTTCTCCAAAATGCGTACGGCGCTCCGAGTGACCAACCAGTGCATACGAAATGGGTGTTCCCAACATAGATGCTGCAACCTCCCCGGTATATGCACCACTATCGAAAGGAGAAATATCCTGAACACCAAGTGATACAGGGAGTTTCGCATCCCAAAAAAGAGAAAGATGATGAAACGCAGGACAGAGGATGACACGCACATTGGGAGGAATCTCCTGTGCATGTTGGGCAAACGTGGTAAGCCACGTTTTAGCTTCATCAATTGTTTTATTTGCCTTCCAATTTCCCAGCACAACCGGTGATTTCATTATGGTAAGATTATACTCTATGAACGAGAATTTTCTCAACGATTTAAACAAAGAGCAACGAGAAGCAGTCACCCACACGGAAGGACCGGTGCTTATTTTGGCGGGAGCCGGCAGCGGCAAAACGAAAGTGCTCACGTATCGTGTAGCCTATCTCGTGACCCAAAAACATGTCTCTCCCCATCAAATTCTTATGGTTACATTTACCAATAAAGCAGCTGGAGAAATGAAAAAGCGCATACAAAAACTTCTTCCTCCGGGCAGTGAGTTACCATTTGCCGGCACATTTCACTCTCTGTGTGTCAAAATTCTCCGTATCGATGGAAAAGAAATCGGTATCCCGGCTAATTTTGCGATTTATGATGAGCAAGATCAACTCGACGCTATTCGCCAGATTATGAAAACTCTTGATATTTCAATAAAGAGCTTCCATCCTCACGCTATCCTTCATACCATTTCTGAAGCAAAAAACGAGCTCATCTCTGCTATGGAATATCCTCAATATGCACGCGGACACTTTCAGGAAATCGTTGCGCGCATCTATACGGACTACCAAAAAATGCTTCACGACAACCAAGCACTCGACTTTGATGATTTACTCGGAAGAACAATTCAGCTCTTTGAGAAAGCCCCGAAGGTCTTGGGGAAATATCAGGAAACGTATCACTATGTCTTAGTCGATGAATATCAAGATACCAATAAAGCACAATATACACTCACCAAAATGCTTTCCGGACGGTATCACAACCTCTGTGTGGTCGGCGATGCATCACAAAGCATTTACCGGTGGCGAGGTGCTGACTTTCGCAATATGTTGAATTTTAAACGTGACTTTCCCAATGCCGCGGAATTTCATTTGGAACAAAACTACCGATCCACCCAGACGATTTTAGATGCAGCATTTGGCGTCATTTCTAAAAATACCTCGCATCCGATTTTAAAACTTTGGACCAATCGCCATGGGGGCGAAAAAATCATTCTCTATGAAGGAAGAACCGAACAAGATGAAGCCATGTTTTTAATCCAAACCATCTTGCAAGCAAGTCGACCATTTACCGACTTTGCTATTTTGTATCGCACTAACGCACAATCACGCACATTGGAAGAAGCATTTTTGCATGGAGGCATTCCCTATGTTTTAGTAGGAGGAACACGATTTTATGAACGGAAAGAAATCAAAGACGTGCTTTCGTATTTGCGGCTCCTCGCCAATCCCAAAGATATGGTGTCGTACAGGCGCATAGAAAAATTAGGAAAAGGGAGAATGGAAAAATTTTTACAATTTGCAAATCCCATAAACGACGATAATAAACTTATTGATCTTACGACTCTTGAACTTCTTGATAAAGTGGTGGATGCCACTGATTATTTGAGTATCTACGATGCCAATGTGGAAGAAGAAAGCTATCGACTGGAAAACATTAAAGAGCTGCGGTCTGTAGCAGCAGAATTTTCTGATATTGCCCAATTTTTAGAAAATGTTGCACTTATGGAGAAAGCGTATGTTCCGGATAAAATCCGGACAAAGGATGGCAATCGACCTGCAGTCACCCTTATGACTATGCATGCCGCCAAAGGCTTAGAGTTCCCGATTGTTTTTATGGTCGGTATGGAAGAAGGACTCTTTCCCCATAGTCGATCGCTGATGGATAAAGAGGAACTAGAAGAAGAACGAAGGCTTTGTTATGTGGGCATAACCCGCGCAAAAGAAAAATTATATCTCACGTATGCCAACCGCCGTCTTTTTTTTGGATCGCGAAGCAACAACATGATTTCCCGATTTATCGCAGACATTCCCGAACATGCGTTAGATCTTCAGGTGTCACTCAATCCCGATCGAGGCTTCCATTCAGAAGACTTTCTTATTTAGCAATAAGTTTTGCCGCTGCCAACACCATAACGCCAATAACTACCAAAAGAGAAAGAGTAATTTCAATCTGCAAAAATGTACGCGCAATGCCTTTGACACGACCAAATGAAAAAAATGGAAAAAGTCGACTGTCAATCGGGAGCCAGGAAATTGCCTTGGTTTTCCGCGTCTGTTTTTTCATCTTGTCCCATTGTAACACAGGAAAAAAAGAGCGATAATGGGAAATATGATAAAGCCTATCCAGACAAGCCAAAGGGATTGGGATGTGCACGCTGGCCACCCGTTACAATCCTGGGCATGGGGAGAATTTCGAAAGACCATGGGCGTGGACGTAGTGCGACACAAAGGAGGCTTACTCACCTTCCATAAAATTCCCCATACTCCATGGACCATCGGCTATTTCCCTAAAGGCCCCATTCCAACAAACGAGATGATTGGTGAATTACTAAAGATTGGCAGAGAGAAAAATGCTATTTTTATCCAACTCGAGCCGAATGTGATTTGTCATTGCGAGGAGCGAAGCGACGTGGCAATCTCTAAAAATCAATCTACAGAGATTGCTTCGCTAATCGCTCGCAATGACAATCTATTGAGACTTTCTCACCACCCGCTTTTTACCAAATACACTTTTGTCCTGGATCTCACCAAATCCGAAGACGAACTCCTCAAGGACATGCATCCAAAAACGCGATACAACATAAAAGTCGCACAAAAACACGGCGTAGTTATTGCCGAAGATAATTCACCACAAGCATTCGAGGTGTATCTTGAACTCACTCAACAAACAACCGAGCGCCAAGGATTTTATGCCCACTCAACAAACTATCATAAAAAAATGTGGGAAATAATGCGCAATGCCGACATCGCACATTTATTTACCGCCTCATACAAGGGATCAACCCTTGCGGCATGGATTGTCTTTGTTTGGAAAGATACGGTCTACTACCCTTATGGTGCATCATCTCGTAACCATCGAGAAATCATGGCGCCAAATCTTTTACTTTGGGAAATTGCCAAATGGGCTAAAAAACAAGGGCTCAAATATTTTGATCTCTGGGGAGCACTCGGTCCTTCGCCGGATCCCAATGATCCATGGTATGGATTCCATAGGTTTAAAGAAGGATATCATCCGAAACTCATAGAGTTTATCGGCTCGTACGATTTGGTCATCAATCCTCTGTTGTATAAATTCTATAAGATTGCAGATACCATCCGTTGGTTTTTATTGAAATTGAAACTCCAAATATAATCACAAAAATTCATTATTCTCATCATGGTAACATGTTAACACGTTAATATGGAACTCCAACAATCTCCCCTTTATACTCAATACATCAAAACACTGGGCTGGCAAGTTTTGACCATTGATCGAACACAAATTTTCATTCGTCATATTCCATTGAGCGGGACTATTGCAAAGATCCAACGACCAACGAAATTACCCCAAACAGATAAACTCATACCACTTCTTAAAACGCACCATGTGCGAACAATTATCGCCGAAGCAAGCCAAAAACAAAATCCAGAAAAATTTTCTTTATGGTGCCAAGCATTAAAAAAACATTTCAAAATAAGTTCAACTCCTTATATTCCCACAAAAACAATTCTTGTTGATCTCACAACGAATGAAACAGAAATTTTTCAACGATTCACTGAAGCAAAACGACGCGCCGTTCGGCGGGCACAAAAAAACAATCTCCGAATCAAAGAATCAAATAGTATCGATGATTTAATCAAAATAAAAAATAAATCAGCGGGATTTTTAGGATTTCTCACCACATTTGGCATCAAAAAACTCTGGCCGATTTTCGGACCTAAAAACGGAGCAATACTTCTTGCATATACTCCTCAACAAAAATTGGTCGGTGGAGTTCTCCTTCTTTTTTGGGAAAAAACTGCATACTATTGGATTGCAGGTGCCACGCGTGAAGGAAAAAAAATATTTGCACCCACACTTCTCGTCTGGGAAGCGCTCAAACTTTCCAAACTTCACGGCGCAAAAAACTTTGACTTTGTCGGCGTCTGGGATGAACGCCTCCCCCACCAATATGATTCCTGGAAAGGGTTTACAAAATTCAAAGAAGGATTTGGAGGGAAAACTACCTATTACCCTATTGCCACGCTTCACAGATGAGGCGAAATTCGCAAAAGTCACAATGCTTGCCGGGAGTCGGCCGAAAATCACTTCGCGAAATTTCCTCTGATTTTTGTGCAATGGTTTCTCTTGCTTTTTCTAATTGTTCTTTTGTACGGGTTGAAGATATCTTTTCTTGTCCCTCAAAAAAATAAAATGAAACGATAACGTCTTCTGGTTTCTTTTTGTAAATCCCTTCATCGGTTGCGGCCATTGCATACACCGTTAACTGCAAATCATTTGCAGGATTTTTGACTTTCGTCGCTTGACCGGTTTTATAGTCAATAATTTCAATTTTATTATTTTCTAACGCATCCACACGATCAATTTTTCCCCCAAGTTTTAACATCGGCGTTATTTTTATCTTAAATGACTGCTCTAAATCTTTTGGAATTTTTTTCGGATCATATCCTTTCTCATAAAAACCAATAAGCAATTCCTTGCCATGATCTTTCATTTTTTTCTCATAGGCTTTATCACCAAATCCAATAGACAACCATTGCGTATCAAGAAGTTGTAATAGTGTATCTTTTGTTGGGTGTTCTCCACTTTTTACTAACTCATAAAATGCCCGCACCGTTTTATGCATCATGTCGCCGAATGCAAGCGCTGCCGACTGTGGTACCGGAATCTTTAATATATATCGGTATTTATATTGCAACGGACAGGTGACAAACGTATCCAATTGCGAATAGGAAAGATACGTAATGGGTTGATGAGGTGATGTTGCAATTTGTGGTTCTTCCTTTTTTTCCCAATCGAGAAGGGTCAATTGTTTTACTTCTTGTGATGCCGGACGAATTATGTGTGACAGATCTCCTAAAGTTTCTGCAATAAACGGAGACAATTTTTTTTCTCGTTTTCCTTCACCATAGTATTTGGCAGCAGTAAAAAATAACTGGTCCCGCGCCCGCGTCATACCCACATAAAAAAGCCTGCGTTCTTCTTGTAAATGAAAATCGCCGCTGGGCAAAATTTCTTTCACTAAACCATCAGGGATAGGAATTTGTTCCCGTCGTTCCATACTAGGGAATCGATGGGAGACAAGGTTGACCAGAAACACCACCGGAAACTCCAAGCCTTTCGCAGAGTGGATCGTAAGAATGTTCACTGCATTATTAACAGACCAATCCATATCTGCGGCGATGGGCGACTCCCCCAAATTCATCGAAAGGTCAATCCAGTCAACAACCGCAAATACACTCGCATCCTCATGCTCTGCTTCATACGTTTTGAGTTTATTAAAAAATTTTGCAATATTCTGGGCAATTTTTTCTTCTTTGATTGTTTTATATGAAGTAAATTGTTGAAGAAGTCCCGTATCCTGCAAAAAATAATAAAGGATCTGCCCTGCGGTTTCTTTTTTGATAAGTCCTAGATGATGATGAACCATATCTACGATTCTTTTAACTTTCTCCTGCGACTCTGCGGAAATCGCTATTGCCGTGGGCGTTACCTGCTCACACGCTTCAAAAAGAGATGTTCCAAATTTTTTGGCATAATTAGTGAGTACCGCTACATCCCGTGGTGGCAGTCCCAACCAATCCATAGTAAGCACACGATACATAGCCACACTATCTTCGAAGTTATACAAAACTTTTAAATATGCGATGAGATCTTTTATTTCCGGTTGGCGAAACAATTGGCCGGGGCCTAAAAACTGATAGGGGATACCCAACCGAGATAACGCACGGACAAAAGGCTCCGCATAATTGTTTGCTCGTACCAAAATCGCTATGTCTTTCCATTCATAATTTTTAATTTTAAATTTTAAATTTTTAATTGTTGTCGCTACTTCCTCTGCTTCATTTTCCACTCGATCAGTATAGATGACTTCGATATTGTCTCCTTTAATTCGCCGCATGCTTTCCAATTTTTTATCAATATGTTCTGCAACCTCCAGTCGATCTGGATTATTCTGTTGGATAAAGTCATACGAGCGATCCAAAATTTCTTTGGTGGAACGATAATTTTTGGTGAGGACAATAATTTTTGCTTTCGAGAACCGAGTCCGAAATTGAATCATGTTAGAAACCGCTGCTCCCCGCCAACGATAGATTGCCTGGTCATCGTCGCCAACAACCGTAATATTTTTTCGCTCGCCGGCTAAAAGAATTCCTAATTCATTTTGCGCAAAATTCGTATCTTGAAATTCATCAATCAAAATATATTTAAATTGCTCTTGATATCGCTTCAAGATGTGTTTCCGTGTTCGAAAAAGTTTTAAGGTGTTACTGATAAGATCTGAATAATCCGCTCGTCCTTCTTTCACCTTCAACTCCTCATAGGTTCTGTATGCCTTGGCCAGTTCGAGGTATTTTTCTCTTTCTTCTGATGCTTCCTTCTGGTCTTTGACCCAATTGAAATATTGCTCTGGCGTTACATCTTCGTCTTTCAATCGACTGAAGTGCTGTATCATCCCGCTTATAAATTTCGTAGGATTTCCCAAAGGTCGAAAATAGGATAGATCGAATTTAAAAAGATTTTTTCGGAAAAACAAAATAGTTTCTGCTTCCGTCATCAATTTGTATCCAGGGTCAAGGCCGATGTTGATAGATTCATTTCGCAGTATTCGATCGCAAAATGCATGAAAAGTGGAAATCCACATCTGCGTCACACCATAAGGGAGTGCTTGGTCTACCCGTTCTTCCATCTCGCGACTTGCCTTTTCCGTAAATGTGAGTGCCAAAATTTCGGCTGGATGCGCGCGGCCAGAAGAAATAAGATGCTTAATGCGTTCGGTAACTACCGTCGTTTTGCCAGTGCCCGCACCAGCAATAATCAGAAGCGGCCCATCACCAAAGTTTACCGCTTTTTTCTGTTCTTCATTCAGCTTTCGTTCATCAACTGGTGTCTTTACCATCGCCGAGCAATTATACCGTTAGTCTTTTGAAGAAGGAAGGGCATCAAGAGTATGAGTCTGCGAAAGTTTTTGGCCAAGAAGCTGAAAGGAGCCCGTCACGGTACTCATGCTATTGTAGGCGTTATTCACATGTTTTCCCAAGACTCCCATATTTTCTTCCACTTTACTGTAATCTTTTTGAATCGCACGCAATAGTTGAAACACTTCTTTTGATTTTTGCTCTAATTCTTTTCCTTGAAAACTCACGAGCAATACCTGCAGATGTGCATAAAGCGTATTGGGGGATACAGGATACACCCGACTTTTTCGCGCATACTCCATAAGATCTCCATTGTTTGCAATTTCGTAATAGACGGATTCTGATGGAATATACATGAGGGCAAAATCCATAGTCCCTTCCTCCGGCAAAATATATTTGCGACTTATATCGCTGATATGTTTTTTCACATCAGTCATAAAATCCCGTTTGGCCCGATTTCTTTCAACTTCTGTTTCTCCTTTGTACATCAAATTAAATTGCTCCATGGGAAATTTGGCATCGATACACAAAAGCCCGGCATCGGTTTTAAGAATTGCATCCACTTTGGCACCAGATTTGAACGCATATTGCAAGTGAAATGAGTTTTTTGGGAATGTTTGGCCGATCATGTCCGTAAGGACCTGTTCACCAATGTTACCGCGCAGTTTTGGCGATTGCAGAAATTCCTGAAGATTTTTAATACCGCGGCCGACTTCCGACATTTCTCCTAAATTGTGCTTAAGATCACCAATCACGCGGGCTGCCATATCAAGCCGATCATTGAACTGCTTCGTATTTTCTTGAAGTACCTTTGTCATATCGCTCGTTGAACCTCTCATGGCATCGCGAAGCACTTCGTTGGTGTGTTCAATAGATGCTTGCATATTTTTAATCCACATCCAGATAAGCATGGCAAAACCAAAAAGGAGAATCACAAGAATAATAATGAGAGCACTTGGCATAAATCTCATTGTAGCATCAGCATCCAACCTCTACAATAAACTTATGCATCGCCGACAACAAAATTTCTGGTGGTTATTTATTGGCATCATTGGCATAAGTATATTGGGATGGTTTACCAACACATTTTCGCCAGAAAAAATAATATTTCGCGCACTATTTTTCTTGATTATTTTCATCACCACCACTTCCCTCTCCTTCTATGTGTTAAATAATGTGCGACGTTCAGTACTTATCAGCATAGGTCTCGTCAGTTTTCTCTTATTACGCATGGCAGGGCTTCGGGAATTATTTTATGTCATCCTACTTCTTGCCTCCCTCATTTCCCTTGAGGTATTCTTCCAAAAACGGTAGAATTGGCCCATGGCAAAGAAATTTTATATTACGACTGCTATCCCCTACGTCAACGCCAAACCATAATATAGCTTGAACGCTTTTATATTCTGATCTCTTCGCATATAATAAGAGTAATGTCCTCAACTTTCTTTTCTAAATTTAAGCTTCGTCATTGGTACCTCGATAAACAACAATCTTCCTATAGAATTGCCGAAATCTGTGGTTGCGACCCAAAAACGGTGTATTATTGGCTTAAAAAATACAACATTCCCACAAGACCGAAAAAAACTGCGTCAGTTAGTAAAACAGAGCTTAATAAGCTATACAATGCAGGGCTCTCACTAAAAACAATTGGACTCCGCTTGGGCATAACTCCAAGTGCCATATACCGTAAAATGGTGCTTTTTCATCTCCCTAGACGTTCTCCCTGGGATACAAATACCATCCATCCGCGCAACAATTTTTCTGATAATGCTTTAGAGAAAGCCTACTTAATTGGTTTTAGAATCGGTGACTTAAACGTAGTAAAAAAGAGCAATGCTTCTTCAGTGAAGGTAAAATCAAATACGACGCATGTTGTCCAGGTGCGGTTAATGAAGTCATTGTTTTCACAATATGGACCCGTTTGGGTAAGCTCACCTGAATCACGAAAAAAAGTTTACCACTTTACTGCTCACCTCAATAGTTCTTTTAACTTTCTTGTCCCAAAACCAACTATTATTCCTAGATGGATTTTCCGATCACAAATCTATTTTTGGGTATTCCTTGCAGGTTATATCGATGCCGAAGGAACTATCAAAATTTATGCTCAACGAGCGCGTTTACGCATTGGCTCATACGATACAATTATCCTTGGACAAATCCATCAAAAACTTTCCTCACTGCAAATTAAGAACTCTTTTCGTCTTGAAACCAAAACTGGTTACAATAAACAAAATGGAAATTTTTACCGAGTAGACATAATGGATAGATTTGCCCTCAATCAATGTCTTCTGAAGCTCCTTCCGTATCTAAAACACCAAAAACGACGCCTAGATGCACACACTGCCCTTCAAAATGTCGTTGCAAGAATGTAGAAGTTCGATCTTTCTGTTAAAATATACACTATGTCCAAGTTTTATATCACTACTCCAATCTATTATGTAAATGATGTTCCTCATGTTGGACATGCATACACCACGCTTGCTGCGGATGTTATTGCCAGATATTATCGCCAAAAAAATGGAGATAAAAACGTTTTTTTCTTAACCGGAACGGATGAGCACGGTGCAAATGTCGCGCAAGCAGCTGCCAAACACGGAAAAACGCCAAAAGAATATGCGGATGAAGTTTCACCGCGCTTCCAAGAGGCATGGAAACTTTTAAATATTGAACCCGATTATTTCATTCGCACTACAGATCCTCGCCATGAAAAAATTGCTCAAGAAATACTTCAAAAAATTTATGACCGCGGATACATTTATCCCGGAACGTATGAAGGATGGTACTGCCTCGGATGTGAACGATTCTATGCCGAATCAGAACTGGTCAATGGCAAATGCCAGCTGCACCCCACAAGAGATCCGATCTATCAAAAAGAAAAAAATTATTTCCTTAAACTACAAGAGCTTGTCGAAAAAGAAGTACTCCCTCGCATAGAAAAAAGCGAATATCGCATTCTTCCCGAAGAACGACACAATGAGATAGTCACACGCGTCAAACAAGGAGTGAAAGATATTTCTGTTTCAAGGGCTGGCGTTTCCTGGGGCATCCCTATTCCATGGGACAAGGAACAAACTATTTATGTATGGGTGGAAGCACTATTAAATTACTATTCAGCGACACAATTTATCGAAGGAAAAACAAAATTTTGGCCGCCTGATGTTCAATTCATGGCAAAAGATATCGTCTGGTTTCATAGTGTCATCTGGCAGGCATTACTTGTTGCTGCTGATCTTCCGCTTCCCAAGACCATTTTTGCACACGGATTTTTTACCATCGATGGTCAAAAAATGTCTAAATCTTTGGGTAATGTCGTATCACCACAACAATTAGTAGATAAATATGGCGTCGATGGATCGCGATATTTGTTGCTTTCAGCCTATCAATTCGGCAGTGATGGAGATTTATCATTAAGTAAATTTACCGATCGATATAATGCTGATTTAGCAAACGGCTTGGGAAATCTCGTGGCAAGAGTTGCAAAACTTGCAGAACTAAAAAGAGTTCAATTAAGTACTGCTTCTCAAAGGCTGCAGCTACATATTCCAACGTATATCGAAGAAACATATGCTACTCTTGTGGAGACCTTCCAATTTAACGTTGTTTTAGAGATAATCTGGCGCGAAATTAAACAACTTGATATCAAAATAAACCAAGATGCACTCTGGGATAAATCAAATGAAATTGCTCAAGGGACAATTCCAGATTATATAAAAGATATTAAGCAAATTACTTTTGCATTAAAACCATTTTTACCAGACACCGCTGAAAAAATCCTGGAGCAATTTAAAGGACCAACGATTACATCTCAACCACCATTGTTTCCCAGAATCCAATAATGTTTATTGACACCCATTGCCACTTGAATTTTCCCCAGTTTGACAGCGACCGTGCCATGGTGATCGGCAATGCAAAAAAAGCAGGAGTCAAAAAGTTTATTACCCCAGGTGTTGATCTTTTTTCATCAAAACAGGCAATAACACTTGCCCAAAAACACCTAGGAGTCATTTTTGCAGGAGTTGGATTTCACCCATATGAAGCCCAACAATTTCCCGATGTCAATCAATTAGAAACACTCATCAACAAACACGTCGTTGCCATCGGCGAATGTGGATTAGATTACCATCAATATAAAGGTGAAGAAGCAGCCGGCAAAAAAACAAACCAAAAACGACTTTTCGAAGAACAACTCCAACTTGCCCTCAAACATAACCTTCCAGTCATCATGCATTGTCGGGACGCATATGAAAATTTTTTTACCGTGATTGATAGTCTCCCCTCTCTCCCACGGGGAGTGATCCACTGTTTCTCTGGCGGACTCCAAGAACTACGGATGGCCCAGGAACGAAACTTTTTTGTCGGGATTGACGGCAATGTGACGTATTCTAAACAACTTTCACTGATTGTTCCCCACATCCTTCTCTCTATGCTTCTTCTGGAAACCGATGCACCTTACCTAACTCCCGTCCCCCATCGCGGAGAACGAAATGAACCAAAATATATCCCTATTATTGCCAAAACCATAGCAGAGCTTCAAAAAACAACTATTGAAGAAATAGAAAAGCAAACCACTATAAATGCACATTCCCTCTTCCAGGTGATATAATTTAGCTTGACGCTATGGGCCAAATATTTACCCGCTATCCAGCGAGAATGCAACGTTTTCTAGAGATTACCATACCCGCTATCTCATGGCTTCTGGTCACGATGCCGCTCTGGCTTTCTTTTTCCCATCCGGCACTCGTTGCCTACTTCGTCATAACGTTTGACGTCTATTGGTTTTATAAATCCATTACGCTTGCCTATCACGCTATACGGTCATATATTACACTGCAGGCACATATTGTGACAGACTGGCTAACGCTTGCCAAACCCATCGAAAATTTTTCCAAACTTTACCACGTCATCATCATTCCAGAATATCGTGAACCAATGCATATTCTCCAAAGAACTCTTGAGAACCTAACCAAACAAGACTTCCCTAAAAACCGACTCATTATTGTCCTGGCAACCGAAGCCAAAGATGAAACAGCAGAAGAAACCGGACAAATGCTCAAAAATGAATTTGGTAAATATTTTGGCCACTTCTTGATCACGCAACATCCTCTGGAGCCTGGGGAAGTAGCGGGAAAATCTTCCAATATGGCGTGGGCAGGAAAAAAAGTAGTGGAAGCACTCAAAACATGGCATATTCCCATCGACCACGTGACGGTGACTTCCTGTGATGCAGATGCCCTCCTTCACCCTAAATACTTCTCCTATTTAAGCTACCAATATCTAACCGATCCGGAACGGAACTATCATTTCTATCAAGGGGCAATTCTTTTTTACTCTAATATCTGGCGAATCCCCATCCCCAGCCGAGTACTCAATACTATGAATAGTATTTGGAATCTTTCACTATTATCTCAAAGCAATCGACTTATTAACTTCTCCACCTATTCCCTCTCTTTATCTACCGCAGTAAAAGCCGGATATTGGGGCATAGATGTAATTCCTGAGGATTATCATTTATTTTTCAAAGTGTACTTTACTTTGGGACAAAAAGTCCGAACAAAAAGTATCTTTCTGCCTATACTTGTGGACGCCGCAGAGAGTCACGGATTTTGGAAAACTATGATTAATCAATATGAACAATCAAAACGTTGGGCATGGGGTATATCGGATATTCCCTTTGTTATACGAAATGCCTTCACTCATTCTGAAATTCCATTGGGAGATAGACTGCGGCGTATCATCCAACTTCTGGAACAACATATTTTTTGGCCATCCAATTGGTTTATTCTCACCATCGGCAGCTCAGTGCCGCCGCTTATTAATCCAGCATTTCGGCGTACCGTATTGGGACACAATCTTTCTACCTTATCATCAGGAATCCTTACGGTATCGGCAATCTTTCTTTTAGTCGTTATCATCCTCGATTGGCGTACCAAACCACCCAGGCCCAAAGAATTTGCTCGCTGGCGACTTCCTTTTCTCTACCTGCAGTGGTTTACGCTTCCTTTTGTCTCCTTTTTTCTTTCCGCTCTCCCAGGACTTGATGCACATACACGACTTATGCTCGGAAAACGATTGGAATACCGGGTAACGGAAAAGGTATAATCAATGTATGTTAAACTTTCTCCTGGCGCATACGCCGCTTCTGTATATTACCCAAAGCCTCTGGCGAGATGAAGCCTACTCGATTTTAGTTGCTCAAAAACCCATTACTTTTTTCTTTAGCAAGCTAACGTTTGAGCCGCCATTCTACTATATTCTTCTTCATTTTTGGATCAAATTGTTTGGACCAAGTGAAATTGCGACTCGGTCATTGTCGCTTTTGGCATTTACTCTAGCCACAGTACTCGTCGTCTTTTGGGCAGAAAAGCTCTTTGACAAACATTGGCTCTCGTGGTTTTTACCTGTTTTTTTCTTTCTCAATCCGCAGCTTGCCTACTACGCATTCGAAGTACGAACCTATGGATGGTATATCCTGTTTGCAACCATTTCCATGTTTGCATATATGGAAAAAAAGTGGCAATGGTACATCATTTCTACGGTATTAGGATTTTATACCCACTCTTTTTTTATTCTTCTTCTATTTGTCCAAGGAGTTCATTACTTTGTCACCCATCAAAAATTTTTTCACATTCGCCATCTCAAATCGTTCCTCATTGATCCCATGATGCAGTCGCTCGTCAGTATTGGGCTTTTGATCTCCCCATGGCTCTTCGTCATTCTCCGAGCCTCCAGCAAGTTAACATCATCCTGGTACTATCCCGTTGATTTTCATCTTATTCGCTCCGTCCTGGGAAATATGTTTTTTGGGTACGAAGGGACACCAGCTTCGCTGTGGCCATGGACTATGGCCGTGTCACTTGTTCTCTTGGGAGGATTTCTTTTTGCAATTAAAACGAAAGAGACAAGAAGACAAAATCTCTTCTTTTTCCTTGCTATCTTTTTACCGCTTATCATCATTATCGGTATTTCATTTATAAAACCTTTATTTGTTAACCGATATCTTATCCCCGTCACCATTGCCCAAGTTTTTCTTGTTAGTTTCGCCATTGAAGCAATACCCAAGCCTTGGCTTCAAAAACTTGCCGCAGGTGCAAGCCTTGCAATCGTTCTGATTGCCAATATCATTGCCCCATCATTTCATAAAAAAATTGATATCAGAAGCACGATGATGCAAGTCAATGCATTAAAAACAAACCAAGATGTCATCTTTGCTCAAACACCACTGGTTCTTTTTGAAAGCATATATTACAGCAAAGACCCAAGTCACGTATTTTTATATAATCCCAACGACTCCCCTTTTCCCTGGTATGTAGGTGATATCCTCGTTACTCCTTCTCTTATGGCGACTAATCTCCCCACCTATCCTATCCGTGCATTTTTAGTAAAAGAAGATGGCTCATTTATGGTAGTCTATCAAACAAGCGTGAGTGCCAAACCACGCACTGCGTCTATACAAAAATGAAACTCATAACTACTATTTACTCTGGCACATCCAATGTTATCCAAACCGTTACAACGCTTCAGGGAAATTGGGTTGTTAATGTGAGCATGAAATTTGGTCTTTTCTTTTTTGTTGCCTCATTTGTTCTTATTACATGGCGCTTTAAAAGTCTTCCACCCGCTGTGCCTCTCTGGTATTCCAAGCCGTGGGGAACTGATCAACTCGCTCAACCTTTCTGGCTTTTTCTCCTCCCCATAAGCAGTTTATTTTGGCAGATTGTTGACATAGTCATTGTTACGTACCAAAAAAACCAGTACCGAATTTTTACTCAAGCGCTCTTTCTTTCTACTTTTTTAGTAAATTTTTTATCTTTCGTAACACTGGTAAAAATACTTTTTTTAGTTACCTAAAAATGAATTTTGTACTCCCACCTACTGTTGCCGCCTTGGTAACATTTCTGGCAACACCACTTGTTATTGCACTAGCAAATCATTTCAAACTTGTTGATAATCCCAAACTGAGGTATCATCCAGCGCACACACACAAAGGCATCATTCCTCGAGCCGGAGGTCTTGCGCTTTTTATTGGCATTTTTATCGGTATTCTCATTTTTATACCCATGACAAAACTCGTCATGGGTATCCTCGCCGGATCAGCAATCCTCGTCATTGTGGGACTTTTGGATGATCGAAAAGATGTCCATCCTTACATACGACTTACTACTAACGCCATTGCAGTAATGATTGCTGTTGCAGCCGGTGCTGGTATTCCCTATATCACCAACCCACTCACTGGTGGTTTATTACACCTTGATACATGGCGCATATCATTGCAATTTTTTGGCCCACATTCTATCCTCGTCTGGGCGGATCTTTTTGCGTTTCTTTGGATTATGTGGACTATGAACATCATAGGTTGGTCAGCGGGTGTTGAAGGCCAAATGCCGGGATTTGTCACGATTAGCGCATTGGTATTGGGTTTACTATCTCTCCGATTTAGTTTGCAAGATCCATCACAAATAGCAGTCACTCTCCTGGCATTCATCGTTGCAGGAAGCTTTCTGGGATTTCTTCCATGGAACTTTTATCCGCAAAAAATCATGCCAGGCTATGGCGGAAAAACCCTCGCTGGATTTCTTTTGGCACTTCTTGCCATTTTATCCTACGGAAAATTTGGCACCATGCTTTTAGTTTTGGGAGTACCAATGATTGATGCTCTCTATACTCTTCTTCGTCGTATCGGCAGAAAAAAATCGCTGGTTACGGCCGATCGTGGACATCTCCATCACCGACTTTTAGACGTAGGCTGGGGTAGGCGGCGCATTGCCTTGTTTTACTGGATCCTCTCAGCTATACTGGGGGCAATCGCCCTTACGGTCACAAGTCAACAAAAAATCTTCGTGCTGCTTTTAGTCGCCGCAAGTGTGGGAGGTTTCTTAGTATGGGTCAATTTCTTTACGCAATTATCCGAGCCGCAAGA